>ERZ1066123.43-NODE-43-length-115158-cov-225.057331_pt1 | contig 115158 bp, 113 predicted proteins | sample MGYA00382770_ERZ1066123 | MGnify/ENA primary metagenome ERZ1066123 (study PRJEB33369, sample SAMEA5778353) | biofilm metagenome | biome: Industrial cooling water; feature: Water cooling tower basin; material: Biofilm | place: United Arab Emirates | collected...
TCAGCGCGTTGCTTTCCTCGATGGCGCTGATGCCGATGCCGGACTCGCCGCTGCCCGTGCTGATCGCCGTGCCGCCGCCCGCGATCGGCGGCGGCTGCGAGATCTGTTCGGCCGGGCGCGACACCGCGCCAAGCTCCACCGGCGTCAGGCCCGGCGAGATCGAGGCACCGGCGCTGCTGCCACTGCTGCTGACGCTGGCGTCGAACACCGTGCCGAGCTGCGAGGCGAGGTCGCCGGCCTTCATGTACTTCACTTCGTAGACGAACAGCCGCGCGCCTTCGCCGGCCATGTCGAGCTTCTCGATCCACTCGCGCGCGCTGGCAAGGTACTGGCGCTGCGGGGTGATGACGATGATCGAGTTGCTGCCCTCGACGGGCAGGAAGCGGAACATGCCGGCCAGCGGCGTGCCGCTTTCCGCACCGAAGACGCGCTCGAGCGCGGTGACGATCTTCTCCGGCTCCGCACTCTGGATCGGGAACACGCCCACCGACATGCCCTTCAGCCAGTCGACGTCGAATATGCGCACGGTGCGCAGGTAGTTCTCGAGCTCAGCACGGCTGCCGGAGAGCACGATCAGGTTGCGCGCCGCGTCGACCTGCACCACCGAGCCTTGGCGCACGTAGGGCTTCAGCAGCTTTTCCATCTCGACCGCCGAGACGTACTGCAGCGGAATGGCGCGCAGTTCGAAGCCGCGCGCGTTCGCGGCGGTGCCGGTGCGCGGCGACAGGTTGCCGGCGACGGCCTGGTCGGACGGCAGGATGGCGTAGCGCCCGTTGCTCCACACCAGGCGCGCGTTGTTCCAGCCGAGCACCATCTCGAGCAGGGACAGCGCCTGCGCGGGATTCACCGGCCGCGGCGTGGCCAGCGTCACCGTGCCCTGCACCGTCGGCGCGATCACGTAGTTCTGCTGCAGCAGGTCGCCGAGCACGGCTTTCACCACGGCGTGCAGCGATTCGCCTTCGAAATTGAACGTGGCCTCGCCACCTTCGGGCAGCTGCGGCGGCGCCTGCGCGGCCAGCGATTCGTTGATGACGATGCCGCTGCCTTGGCGCAGGTCCGGTTCGGTCGCGGTCGCCGGCCCGCCGATCACCTCGCCGTCGGCATTGCGCGCGATGGTGGGCACCGTGGCGGGATCGGGGTTGCGCGCGATGTCGGGCACCGGCGCGGTGGCGCAGCCGGCCAGGGCCGTCATCACGGCGGCGGCAAGCAGGAGGCGCGTGGAAGTCATGTCAGTCATTGCTCGGCAACGGGGGCGTTGTTGTTCTTGGCCTGCTGTTCGGCCAGCTGGGCGCGGCGCGCTTCGATGCGCGCGCGGATGGCGTCGATCTGCGCCTGGTCGGCGGCGCTGCGCTGCGACTCGGCATTCGCCTGGGCGCCCTGCTGCAGCAGGCTCGGCGGATTCTGCGGTGCGGCGGCGTTCGCGGCTTCAGGCTTGCTTTCAGTGATGGCCGCGACCGGGGTCGGTGCCGCACCGCCCTGCCCGTCGAACACGCGCAGGTCGAGCGTGCGCTGGCCTTCCGGGCCTTCGAGCACCGCACGGCGCGCTTCAAGGGAGGCCAGGCGCCAGCCGGTGCCGGGCACGGTATCGCCGAGGCGCACGCGCTTGCTCACCTGCCCGTTTTCTTCGCTGAAGATCGCCATGCGCAGGCCGTCGGTGAGGAGCACCGAGGTCAGCACGCCGTTGAACGGCGCCTGCTGCTCGCTGCTGACGACCGCCACCGGCGCGGGACGACGGCCGGGATTGAACAGCGGTCGATCGCCCACGGCGAGGTAGTCGGTGGCTTCGCGCAGGCGCTGCGTGCTTTCGCTGAAGCGCAATTCGGGAATCGGCGGGCCCAGCGCGGGGTTTGCCGGGTGCGGCCCGACGCGGCCGCCGAGGCCGGCGAAGGCCAGCAGCAGCAGGCCGAGACACCAGGCGGCGATGGCGCCCAGCAGCCAGGTCGCGGGGCGAAGCGCGTCAAGCATTCGGGTCGCCCTCCGGCACGGGCGCGGTCGGGCGCAGGTAGCCGTACAGGTCGAACACCGCATCCACGCGGCTGTCGGTGGCGCCCTGTCCGGGCCCGAAGAAGGCCGACATGCTGTTGAACGCGAGGTTGTCGATGAAGAGCTGCGGGCTGCCGCTCTCGAGGCCGTGCAGCAGCGCACCGAGCATGGCCGCGTCGCAGCGCAGGCGGATCTGCACGGTCACGCGCGGGTACGGGTCGCTGCTTTGCGCGTCGATCGGCGTTCGCGCGACGACCTCGCAGGCCACGGGGTTCGGCGCGACGCGACGCACCTCCGCCTCCAGCCGCTGCACCAGCGCGGCGGTCGCGAGGTCCTTGTTCGGTTCGGCGAGGAAGCCCGGATTCGCCGCTTCGGCGGCGCGCACCTCGGCGAGGCGCGCCTGCAGCTGCGGGATCTGCTCGCCTTCCATGCGCAGGCCGAGCTCCTCGTCGCGCACCTCGGCGATCTGGTCGCCAAGTGCCAGCATCGGCGCCGTCCACCACCAGTGCACGAGCAGGCCGTAGCCCAGCACCATCGCGATGCCGAGCCACAGCAGCGGGCGGAAGCGCTCAAGGTGCTGGCGCATCGCGCTCCCCGGGCACGAGTTCGGCGACGACGGTGAAGCCGTCGCGGCCGGTGCTGCGGTCCTGCTGCACGGCGCCGGCGAGCGCGGGGCCCTTCAGGTAAGGCGAACCCTGCAGCGTGGCGACGATGCCGCCGGCCGAGCGCGCGGCGCCGCTCAGCGTGACGCGGTCCTGCTCGATCGAGAAGCGCTGCAGGTAGACGTCGTCGGGCAGGCGGCGCGTCAGGTCGTCGAGCACTTCGAGCATGGTCGGGCGCGCTTGGCGCTGCTCGGCGAGGAAGTTCGCCGCACTGGCCGCACCGTCGAGCTGCTGGCGCAGCGCGCGCGACTGGCGGGCCGTATCGAACGCCGCATCGCGCTGCGCTTCGAGCGCGGCCAGCGCGCGTTCGCGGTTGCCGAGCGTGACGAAACCGGTGGACAGCAGGGCGAGCAACGCGACGGCCACCACGACGGCGCGCACGCGGCCGTCGCGATCGGTGCGGTGCACGCGCTGGGCCGAAGGCAACAGGTTGCGGCGACGACCGGCGCGGTGCGCGGCATCGTCGATGTCGACGCCGGAGAGTCGCGCCGCCAGCGGGCCAAGCGCCGCCAGCGCGGCGTCAAGCGTGGCTTTCGGCACGACGACGAGCTCGGCGCGAAGCTGCCCTTCCGCGGGATGCCGCGACACCACCTGGGCGGCGTGCACGACCTGGTCGGCGCTGAACGGGGTCTGGCGGTCGATCTCGTGGCGAAGCACGCCGTCGAGCTGCGGCTCGGCGGCCAGCGGCAGCGACAGCGTGCGGACCAGCGCCTGGGAGGCCGGCAGGGCCAGCCAGATTTCGCCGTCGACGCCGCGACGATCGAGGGTCGACGCCAGCAGGGTCGCGCCCTCGCCGTCCGCCAGCGACACCGGCGGAAGCGCCACGCGTTCACGGCCGGCTTCTTCGACGGGATGCAGCGCGTCGCCGTCGAGCTTGAGCCACAGGCGCCGCACCGGCGGAAACCACAGCCGCGCCACCGAGGGCGGCAGCAGGTCGAGCAGGTCGTTCCACCAGCGCGACAGCGCGGCCGGCACGGGGCTCGCGGCCCAGCGCAGGCGCAGGGTGTCCCAAGGGAGGTTGGCAGCGGGGGGTGTGGGCATCAGTCCTGTTGTCCGTAGCGCCACACCAGCGGCGTGTAGACCTGGCCCAGGAAGCCCCCGGCGCCGACCCGGACGGTGGCTTCGAGTTCGGCCCTGGGCCCGTCAGCACGCGCGGCGCGGCTCGAAACACTATACGTGCCGGTGCCGCCGGCAGCGAGCACGATGCCGCCCGGCAGCACCGGTGGCGGCAGGCCGGGCTGCACCAGCGCGCGCGCGGCGAGGATCTGCTCGACCACCGGGGGCGCGAGGCCCATCGCCTGCAGCACCGGACGGTCGGCGAAGGCGATGTTCGGCTGCGCCAGGCCGGTGTAGACCGTCAGGTAAGGCCGCACGCGGCGATACAGCGTATGCCGCATGCCCAGCACGCGCTGCAGGTCGGACACCTGCGCGAACGGCCGGTTCGCCGGCCCGTACGGCAGGCCGGCATCGCGGTAGTCGCGCTCCTCCGCGCCGCCCGCGGCGCCGACGAGGCCATCGGCATCACGCCAGTCGACGATGGCCCCGGCGAGCTGCGTGGCCTCTTCCGTGGCGACACCCGTGGCTTCGAACAGCCGCTGCAGCAGCGTGGCGTCGACCACGTTCAGGTCGACCTTGCCGCTCTCGTCGGTCACGGCGACGGTCACCGTCACGCCGTTGCCGAAATCGAAGCTGGACTCGCGGCCGTCCGGCACGGGGCGACGCCGCGCATCGACCGCGAGCAGCCGTGCCGCGACCGCCTCGATGCCGGCTTCCGCCGCGTGGTCCAGCTCGGCGCGCTGGCGCACCGCCGAGGCCTGCACCGCCTCGGCGTGCGCATTCAGCGCGAACAGCCCGACGATGGCCGCCAGCAGCACCAGCAGCCACATCACCACGATCAGGGCGACGCCGCGCTGCTTCACCGCTCGCCCTCGCCGCCGGTGTCGCGGCGCGCCGCTTCGGGCAGCACGCCGGTCGCGCCCGACAGGCTGTAGCGCAGCGGCACGACGAGGTCGGGGAAGCGCTGCCGCGGCTCGGCGAAGCGCGCGGCCAGCCGCAGTTGGCTCGGCAGCTGGCCGAGGCGTTCCCACGATGACGCCCAATCTTCGGGGCGGCCGTCCGGGCCGAACGCACGCGCGCTGAAGCTCGCCTCGGCGAGGCCGTCGATCAGCACTTCCGGCGGGCGCTCGGCCTTGAGCGGACCTTCCGGCGTCATCAGCCGATGCTCGAACAGCAGGGCCGTGCCGCGCGCGCCGCGCTGCAGCCGGAACACCTGCAGGTAGGGGCCGCCACGCCCGAGGTAGCCGGGCATTTCGCCGACAAACTCCAGACGATCGGACGACAGGCGCATCAGGCGGATGTCCTCGAAGCCGGCCTCCGGGTCGATCGGCTGCGGCAGCGCCGCGGCCACCTGCCGGCGCACGAACCCGTGGACGGTGCGCACGCGATCGCTGTGCGCAGCCACGCGCTCGGCCGATGCCGTCGCGCGCACGCTGCCCTGCACGATGCCGAAGGCGAGCGCCAAGCCGGTGGCCAGCAGCGCCACGGCGATCAGCATTTCCAGCAGCGAGAACCCGCGCTGGTGGAAGAGGCCGCGGCTCACAGGTCCTCCGGCAGCGGGTACAGCGCGCGCAGCGTCGAGGTGCGGTAGGTCTGCTTCGGGCCACCGGCACCCCACTGCAGCGTCAGCACAAGGTGGTAGAGCACCGGTTCGCCCGCGTCGATGATGCCGTCGGCGTTGGGACCGCCGGGTGTTTCGGCCGGGTCGGGGAGCGCTGCCGGCAGCGGGTCGGGCACGCGCTGCACTTCGAGCGCCCAGCGGTAGCGACCGTCGTCGAGCGTGCCGCTGCGGCCGCCGGGACGCAGGCGCTCCATGCGCCCGAAGTTGTCCATCAGGCTGCGCGCGTGCAGCGCGGCTTCGCCGTGACGCTCGGCATCGGCGACATCGCGCAGGCCGTTCGACAGCATCGACAGAAGCAGCACCGACGCGGTCGCCAGCAGGGCGAAGGCCACCAGCACCTCGAGCAGGGTGAAACCGCGCTGGCGACCCCACGTTGCGCGCATGACGCTCATCGCGCGCCCTCGCCGCGCTGCACGCATCATCTTCATCGCGCGCCTTCGCCGCGCTCGACGCGCACCGCGCCGGTCAGCCAGTTCACGTCGACGCGCCACGCGGCCTCGCCCCGCCGCACCACGACGCGCCCACCGGTGCTGCTGCCGTCGGCGAAGAAGCGGATCGCCGCGACGCCGGGACCGGGCTGCTCCTCGCGTGCGACCGTGGCGCTGACGGCCAGCGCGTCGTCGAACTCACCGCGGCGGCGTGCATCGTCGGCGTCGCTCGGCCCGCTGCGCCAGGTGCGCGCCTGCGTGTCGACGACGAAACTCTGGTCGACGCCGGTCGCGACGGCGCGCGCGCGGGTGGCGCGCATTTCCGCCGCGAGGCGGCCGGTGGCGTCGCGCAGCTGCTGGCCCGGCATCGCGCTGAACAGCGCACCGGCGAACAGCGCGAATGCGGTCGCCATCAGCGCCAGCACCACCAGCGCTTCGATCAGCGTGAAGCCGCGCTGCGCGGCAGCAGGGAACGGCGGACGACGGAGCGGAGAACGCGGCATGACGGGTTTCCAATCGCGGTGCCGGCGCCGTCCGTGTGGCGTCAGGGTCGGACGATGTCCGCGGCGGTGCTCTCGCCGCCGGTCTTGCGATCACTGCCCAGGCTCACCAGCTCGAACTCGCCGTTCGCGCCCGGCACGCGGATCTGCACCGGCTGGCCCCAGGGATCGTTCAGATCCTTCGCGTTGCGCACGTACGGCCCCAGCCAGCCGCTGGCGCCGGGGTTGGTGACCAGCGCGTCGAGCGACGACGGAATCTGCCCGGTGTCCATGCGGTACTGCTCCACCTTGGCGGCCAGCGATTCGAGCTGGGTTCCAGCGAGGCCGTAGTTGGCCCGTTCCCTGTTGCCGAAAATCTGGCTGGCGGCGAAGGCCATGATCGCGGCGATGATGCCGACGACGATCAGGATCTCCATCAGGCTGAAGCCCGACTGCGAACGAGCGGACAAGCCGGGGGACTTCATGCGCATCACAACACTCCTGCGGAACTCGTGAGTTGGTAGATCGGAACCAGCACGGCCATGATCACGACGCCGACCAGCAGGGCCATCAGCACGGTGATGACCGGCACCAGCGCGGCCAGAGCCCGCTGGATGGCGCGCTGGGTCTCGCCGTCGAAGGTGTCGGCCACTTTCAGCAGCATGGCGGAAAGCTCGCCGGATTCTTCGCCGACCTGAACCATCTGGACCGCGAGGCGCGGAAAGAGTTTCGTTCGCGACAGCGCGAAGGCGAGGCCCTGGCCGGTCTTCACGTCCTCGGTGGCGCGCTCCAGCGCGACTCCCAGCGCGCGGTTGTCCATCACCTGCCGGGCGATGCCGAGCGCGTTCAGCAAGGGCACGCCGTTGCCGAGCAAGGTGCCGAGCGTGCGCGCCAGCCGTGCGGTCTCGTAGCGCGCCAGCAGCTCGCCGATGCGCGGACGACCGAGCAGCCACGCGTCCAGCCGCGCGCGCGGCTCCGGCTGGCGGAAGTGCCGCAGGGCCAGCAGCAGGCTCGCCGTCACGACGATGAACAGATACACGCCATAGTTGCGCAGCAGCATGCCGCTGCCGAGCACGAGCTGCGTGTACCACGGCAGCGCGACGTCGGTGCTGGACAGCAACTCGTTGAACTGCGGCACGACGACGCCGAGCAGCAGCGCGCAGACGGCCAGCACCATCACCAGCAGCAGGATCGGGTAGATCAGCGCCGAGATGACCTGCGCCTTCAGCGCCGCGGCACGTTCGAGGTATTCGCCCAAGCGCAGAAGCGCCGGCTGCAGGCCGCCGCCGGCCTCGCCGGCGCGCACCAGGTTCACGTAAAGCCGCGGGAACAGGCCGTGCTGCTGCTCCAGCGCCGCAGAGAGCGGCAAGCCGCCGCGCACGGCGTCGCGGATGCGCCCGATGACGCGCCGGCTCTGCGGGTTATCGGGCAGGTCCAGCAGGGTGCCGAGGGCCCGGTCCAGCGCCTGCCCCGCCCCGAGCAGCGTGGCCAGCTGCTGCGTGAACTGCAGCACCGCCGCGTCATCCATCGCCTTCTTGCGGAACAGCGCCGTGAAACCGGCCCCCGCGCCTTCATCGATCGACGTGCCGACATCGAGCGGCAGATGGCCCTGCTCCTGCAGGCGCGCGACCACATCCTCGGCGCGCGCGGCTTCCATCGTGCCGGCGAGGGCTTCGCCGGCCGAGCTCAGGGCTTTGTAGCGGAAGACAGTCAAGGCAGCTCGTGTGATGAATCGGAGCGGACCCTGACTTTAGCGAGCCTGCCACCAGTTACGCGAGCCCCATTTACGGCGTGCAAACAGTCGCGACGCCTCTCGGGTAGCCCACGACCCTGCCGAAAGTCCCTCGAAGGCGAAACGGCGCCTCGCCGAGGCTGTTCGCCTATGGCGAAATCCTAGAAGAAATTGTGCGCGCTGATGGGTCAATAGTAACGAGAACGCGATACCGGCTGGGCGCGCCTAGCCTACCGGGAAGCGGAGCGGTAACGAACGAGTATCCGGGCAACCCTGCACTTGAGAAAACCCGATCCAGCCATCCATCGAACGCCAGTTGACTTGCGGGCGTCGTCACTTGAAAGGCGCAAACGGTTTCGCCGCACCCGACTTGATCAAGCTGGCCGCCCTCTAGAGAACTCAGAGAGGTTTCGATACCCAGTCGGTACGCGGAGGTCAAGTCCGCCGCAGCCGCCGGCGACTTCGCACCTCGCTCAAGCCCGAGTACGAACTGATCGAAACGATCTGAACCCAACGCCGCAACGGAAGCCTCCATCGACAGATCTTCTCCGTTCAGCACAACTGAATCCTCAAGGACTCCTGCCGGAAGACCTTCACCCGTCGGACCCCCAGACTGCACACGGTTCAGATCAACGCTAGCCACCCCCGGCGAGGACGACTCATTGATGGGGACTTGTGTTGCGCTCTCAACGTCAACTGGCAGCTCTGGGGGTTTGGTGCCGCCCACTTCGACGACGCCGGGGGAAACGTCACTGCCGCCCCCGGCGCCGTCGAAAGAGAGCATCACGGTAAGTACGCCGCCAGCAATAACAATTGCCGCAATGTATCCAAGTGGTTTCAGGCGACGACTCAAGACACTCTCCTCCTCTGCAAAGGCTCTTGAATCACTTTTCCTTCGGCGCGGGCGGCGGAATGGTGACCTTCACTTGGCCACCGCAGCAATCGGTAATCTTTACCCGACCATCGGATGTAATTACGACAACGCACCCGTTGGTACATGTGTACGTGAGTCCACCGTAAGTTACTGAGCCGGCGCCTTGACCCGGTGCGGACTGGGCGGTGGCTACTGGCGCGAGAAAGTAAGACATGAGAAAGGTCGCCGAAATGAGCGACGCACGAATCCACTTCGTGTCCATACGTTTTCCTTGTGTTTAGGGGGAAGGGGGGTTGCCGTAACGGCACATGAACGCTACCCCCCCCCCTACTCGCCATGTCAACAGCCTTTACGCCTCTTCCGTCACGCGCTGCACTTCCTCGATGGTCGTCAGCCCGGCCAACGCCTTCGCGAGGCCATCCTCGTACATCGTGCGCATGCCGCGCGCCCTCGCCTCGCGCTCGATCTCCACGCTGGTCGCGTGCTGCAAGACGAGCTTGCGCACGACGTCGTCATCGACGAGGAACTCCATGATCGTCGTGCGGCCGAGGTAACCGGTGGGCGTCGGCGCGGAAGCGCGCGGGCGGTACAGATGATCGTGCCTTCGGGCTGCAGGCGACGCAGGCGACGCAGGCCGAACTTATCGATCTCCCCGGCCATCGCCGCGCAGCGCTCGGCGTGCGTCGGCTCGAGCTTTCGAACGAGCCGCTGGCCGACGCCCAGCAGCGTCGCCAACTGCTGCGTGAACTGCAGCACCGCCGCGTCGTCCATCGCACTCTTGCGGAACAGCGCTGTGAAACCGGCCCCCGCACCTTCATCGATCGACGTGCCGACATCGAGCGGCAGATGGCCCTGCTCCTGCAGGCGCGCGACCACGTCCTCGACGCGCGCGGCTTCCATCGTGCCGGCGAGGGCTTCGCCGGCGGCGCTCAGGGCTTTGTAGCGGAACAGTGGCATGAAAGCGGACTGGCCTAGCCGCCGGGAGACGTTGGCGGTACGACGATCGCGACAATGCGCGGATCCACCGCGAACATCGCCCGGTACTGCCACCCACGCCCGTCGGGAATTGCAAAAGCGATTTGCACTCTGCCTTGGGGCAAGCCCCCCGGACCAAAGGCCGTCGCCGTCCATCCGTCGCGTGACGCCGCGTCGGGGAACCACACATCGAGCACGCAGAGGCTCGAGCCACAGGCCATGTGCCGCAGTTGCGCTCCATCCCGAGGCAGGGTTGCCATGACACCGGCACGGTATTCGAACGCCAGCGCACTGGCGACGGGCCCTGCGTCCGCTTCCAGACGGCGCAGGAACGGGTCGAGGGGTTCACCTGCGAGCGCCGCGAAAGCCGCGTTTTGCAGAAGCCCCGAGCCGTTCTCGATGAGCGACGCTTCCGAAGGTGTGGGCATCGCCGATGGCACGACCAACGACGCCGCCGACGTCGTCGGCCCGACGTGCGTTCCGGCGACGACGCGGTTGGCGGAGGGCTCCTCGCCACTCGACGCCGCATCGTGGGGCTCGACGAGAGCCGCTGACCGGTCCGCATCAACAACCGGGGCGTTCACGGGAGTGGGCGATTGCGCCGTCGTGGACGCCGCCGCCTCTTGCGCCGAGGTCGGCACAGGGCGTTCGAACGGCACGAAGCGAACGCCGGTCACCGCGACAACGGCGCCGACGAGAAGTGCAACCGTGAGGATGACCTTTCTCACGCCTCTTCCGTCACGCGCAGCACTTCTTCGATCGTGGTCAGTCCGGCCAGCGCCTTCGCGAGGCCGTCCTCGTACATCGTCCTCATGCCACGCGTCCTCGCCTCGCGCTCGATCTCGACACTCGTCGCGTGCTGCATCACGAGCTTGCGCACGGCGTCGTCGACCACGAGGAACTCCATGATGGTCGTGCGGCCGAGGTAGCCCGTCGGCGTCAGTGCGGAAGGCTTCGGGCGGTACAGGTGGATCGGGCCTTCCGGCTGCAGGCGACGCAGGCCGAACTTCTCGATCTCCTCGGCGGTGGCTTCGTAGCGCTCGGCGTGCGTCGGTTCGAGCCGGCGCACCAGCCGCTGGCCGAGAATCCCGTTGATCGTCGAGGTCAGCAGGTAGTCCTCGACGCCCATGTCCAGCAGTCGCGTGATGCCGCCGGCCGCGCTGTTGGTGTGCAGGGTGCTGAGCACGAGGTGGCCGGTGAGTGCGGACTGGATCGCGATCTTCGCGGTCTCGAGGTCGCGCATCTCGCCGATCATGATGATGTCCGGGTCCTGGCGGACGATGCTGCGCAGCGCCGTCGCGAAGTCGAGGCCGATCTGCGCCTTGGCCTGGATCTGGTTGATGCCTTCGATCTGATACTCGACCGGGTCCTCGACGGTGATGATCTTGACGTCGTCGGTGTTGAGCTTCGACAGCGCCGTGTACAGCGTCGTCGTCTTGCCCGAGCCGGTGGGGCCGGTCACCAGCAGGATGCCGTGCGGCTGGTCGAGCACCTTCATGAACTGCGGCAGGAACTCGTCGGTGAAGCCGAGCTGGTGGAAGTCGAACACCACCGACTCGCGGTCAAGCAAACGCATCACCACCGATTCGCCGTGCTGCGTCGGCACGGTGCTGACGCGCAGGTCGAGCTCCTTGCCCTGCACGCGCACCATGATGCGGCCGTCCTGCGGCAGGCGGCGCTCGGCGATGTTGAGCTTGGCCATGATTTTGATGCGCGAGATCACCGCGGCGGTGAGCGCGGCCGGCGGGCTCTCGGCGTCGATCAGCACGCCGTCGATGCGGTAGCGCACCTTCAGCCGCGTCTCGAAAGGCTCGATGTGGATGTCGGACGCGCGGGTCTCGACCGCGCGCTGGATCAGCAGGTTGACGAGGCGGATGACCGGTGCCTCGGAGGCGAGATCGCGCAGGTGCTCGACGTCGTCCTCCTCGCGCGATTCCTCGCCCACGTCCTCGACGATGCTGCCCAGCGCGCTGCGACCCTGGCCGTAGTAGCGCTCGACCAGATCGGAAATCTCCGATCGCAGGCCGACGGCGAGCTTCACCTCGCGGCCGGTGGCGAGTCGAACGGCATCGGCGAGATAGGCCTCCTGCGGGTCGGCGCACAGCACCGTCACCGAGTGTTCGTCCTCGCCCACCGGGCAGACGGCGTGGTGCTTGAGGAATTTCAGCGATAGCGACACGCCGGCCGGCGGCGCTTCCGGGCAGTCCTTCGACGAGAGCAGCGGCAGCCCGAGCACGTCGCCCAGCGTGTCGGCCATGTCGCGCTCGCTGACCATGCCGAGTTTCACCAGCAGGCCCGGCAGCGCGCCGCCGGTCTCCGCGCGCAGACGCTCGGCGCGGACGAGGTCGGCGTCCTTCAAGCGGCCACGCGCGACGAGGGCCGCGGCGATGCGGGCGTCGAGGTCAGCATGAACGGCGGTGTCGAGACCGCCTTCGGGGGGAGCGAGCGCGTCGGTATCAGCCATCGCCCAAGGGTATCAGGGCGGCGTGTCGCCGATCATCGGCCCGCTCAGCGCGCGGCGCGCCACGCGCGGCGCACGTCCTCGATCAGTGCGCGCTCGTCGTCCTGCCAGCGGGCGGTGCGGCGCTGCAGGCCGGCGGCGCTGGCCCAGCGCGGGTCGGTGATCACGGCCTCGGCGTAAAACGCGACGGCCTGTTCGCGACGGCCCAGCCGCCAGAGTGGCAGCGCGTAGGTGTAGGGCACCCATTCCGGGCGGCCGCGATGCGATCGCTCCGCTTCGCGCCAGTGCGCCAGCGCCTCGGCGTCGCGGCCGAGATCCAGCAGCGACCAGCCCGCATACCAGTGCACGCGGCGGCGCAGGAAGGGGTCGAGGTCGTCGCGCGCGAGCAGGGTGGCGTAGTCGGCGAGGCCGCCCGCCGCATCGCCGCGACGCACGCGCTGGAAGGCGCGCTCGAGGCGCAAGTCGAGGAGCCCGGGGTCTTCCGCGAGCGCGGTGTCGACCCACGCGAGGTACTTCGCGCGATCGCCGGCGACGCCCGCGGCCTGCGCGGCGAAATCGGGTTCGACGTAGGCACCGTCAGGCTGCAGCGCATCGAGCGCGGCGTCGGTCAACGGCGCCAAGCCGGGCGTCAGCGGCGCGTCCGACGCGGGCACCGGGGCACCGGCTGGTGCGACCGCGGGAGGCGAGTCGGCGGCCGCTTCGCGCCTGCCGTCGCAGCCCGCCAGCAGCACCGCAACGCCGATCGCCGCCGTCGCGTATCGCCCCCGGCGCGCGGCGCGACGAGTCATCCCACGAAGGCCCGCGCGTTGCGGAACAGCCGCAGCCACGGCGAGTCCTCGCCCCAGCCCTGCGGCGCCCAGCTCATCTGCACGGTGCGGAACACGCGCTCGGGGTGCGGCATCATCAGCGTGGCGCGGCCATCGCGCGAGGTGAGGCCGGCGATGCCGTCCGGCGAACCGTTCGGATTGGCCGGGAAGGCCTGCGTGACGCGGCCTTCGCCGTCGACATAGCGCATCGCCACCGAGGCGCTCGCGCGGTGCGCGTCGTCGCTGAACCGCGCCCGGCCCTCGCCATGCGAGACGACGATCGGAATGCGCGAACCGGCCATGCCCTTCAGCAGCACCGACGGCGAGTCTTCGATCACGACCTGCGCCACGCGGGCCTCGTACTGCTCGCTCAGGTTGCGGACGAAGCGCGGCCAGTGCTCCGCGCCGGGCACGAGGTCCTTGAGCTGGGCCAGCATCTGGCAGCCGTTGCACACGCCGAGGCTGAAGCTGTCCGGGCGCGCGAAGAACGCGGCGAACTGGTCGCGCAAGGCGTCGCGGGTGAGGATCGAGGTCGCCCAGCCGCGGCCCGCGCCGAGCACGTCGCCGTAGCTGAAGCCGCCGCAGGCCGCGAGGCCCTTGAAGCCGTCGAGCCGCACGCGGCCTTCGATCAGGTCGCTCATGTGCACGTCGACGGCGGTGAAGCCGGCGCGGTCGAAGGCGGCCGCCATCTCGATCTGGCCGTTGACGCCCTGCTCGCGCAACACCGCCACGCGCGGGCGCACGCCAGTGTTGATGTAAGGCGCGGCGATATCGTCCTGCGGCTCGAAGCTCAGCTTCGGCGCGAGGCCGACGTCGTCGAAACGGCGGCGGTTTTCCCGTTCCTCGTCCGCGCACGCGGGATCGTCGCGACGCTGCTGCATGGCGTGGCTGGTGGCCCACCAGGCGTCGAACAGTTCCGTCCACGACCATTCGGCCAGCGTCTTGCCTTCATCACTGACGCGCACGCGCGCCGCAGCCACCGGCTTGCCGACGCGCTGCGCGCACTCGGTGAGTCCGTGGCGCTCGACGAGGTCGGCGAAGGCCGCGCGGTCTTCCACCGCCACCTGCACCACGGCGCCGAGCTCTTCGGCGAACAGCGTGCGGAACGGGTCGTCGCCCCAGCCGTCGAGCACGAGGTCGAGGCCGACGTGGCCGGCGAACGCCATTTCGCACAGTGCGGCGAAAGCGCCGCCGTCGCTGCGGTCGTGGTACGCGAGCAGCAGCTTGTCCTCGCGCGCTTCGTTGATCAGCGCGACGAAATCCTTCAGGCGCTGCGGGTCGTCGAGGTCGGGCGCGGTGCCACCGAAGGCGCTGTAGCACTGGGCGAGGATCGAGCCACCGAGGCGCTTCTTGCCGGCGCCCAGGCCGATCAGCCACAGCTCGGAGTCGACACCGCGCTTCAGATCGGGCGTGAGCTGCGTGCGGACATCCTGGATTCGTGCGAAGGCAGTGACGATCAGCGAGACCGGCGAGACGGATTTCTGCGGGCCCTCGGCCGTCGCGTACTGCGCCTGCATCGACAGCGAGTCCTTGCCGACCGGGATCGACAAATCGAGCTCGGGGCAGAGCTCGAGGCCGACGGCCTTCACCGCGTCGAACAGCGCGGCGTCCTCGCCGGGGTGCGAGCAAGCCGCCATCCAGTTGGCCGAGAGCTTCACTTCTTCGAGCGCGCCGATCGGTGCGGCAACCAGATTCGTGATGGCTTCGCCGACGGCCATGCGCGCCGACGCCTTGGCGTCGAGCAGGGCCAGCGGCGTGCGCTCGCCGAGCGCCATCGCTTCGCCGGCATGGCCGTGGAAATCGGTCAGCGTGATCGCGACGTCGGCCACCGGCAGCTGCCACGGGCCGACCATCTGGTCGCGGGCGGTCAGGCCGCCCACGCTGCGGTCGCCGATGGTGATCAAGAAGCTCTTGCTCGCCACCGTCGGGTGCGCGAGCACGCGCAGGCCGGCCTCGTGCAGGTCCAGCGCGGCGGTGTCGAGCTTCGGCCAGCGCGGCGCCGCGACGTGCGCGGTGTCGCGGTGCATCTTCGGCGGCTTGCCGAACAGCACGTTCATCGGCAGGTCGATGGGGCGCGAGCCGTCGGCGTCGTCGAGCACGAGGCGCTCCTCGGCCGTCGCCACGCCGACCGCCGCGTACAGGCAGCGCTCGCGCTTGGCGATGGCGTCGAAGGCCGCGAGGTGCTCGGGCGCGATGCCCAGCACGTAGCGCTCCTGCGACTCGTTGCACCACAGCTGCATCGGCGACAGCGACGGGTCGTCGCTGGGGATCTTCGCCATCTGGATGCGGCCGCCGAGGCCGGCGTCGTGCAGCAGTTCCGGGATCGCGTTCGACAGGCCGCCGGCGCCGACGTCGTGGAAGGCGCGGATCGGGTTGTCGGCACCGAGCGCCACGCAGCGGTCGATGACCTCCTGCACGCGGCGCTCCATCTCCGGGTTGTCGCGCTGCACCGAGGCGAAATCGAGGTCCTCGCTGCTCTGGCCGCTGGCCAGCGAGCTGGCCGCACCGCCACCGAGGCCGATCAGCATCGCCGGGCCGCCGATCACGATGACGAGGTCACCGTCGCGCAACCCGAGCTTCTTCACCTGGACGCGGTCGATGGCGCCGAGGCCGCCGGCCAGCATGATCGGCTTGTCGTAGGCGCGGACGAGGCCCGCCGTTTCCGTCGGCAGCTCGAAGCTGCGGAAGTAGCCCGTCAGCGCCGGGCGGCCGAATTCGTTGTTGAACGCAGCAGCACCGAGCGGGCCGTCGCGCATGATCTCGAAGGCCGGTGCCATGCGCGGGTTCAGCGCGCGCGGCTGCTCCCAGGGCCACGGCGCGCCGGGGATGCGCAGGTGCGAGACGGTGAAGCCGGTCAGGCCGGCCTTGGGCTTGCCGCCGCGGCCGGTGGCGCCCTCGTCGCGAATCTCGCCGCCGGCGCCGGTGGAGGCGCCCGGGAAGGGCGAGATCGCCGTCGGGTGGTTGTGGGTCTCGACCTTGATGCAGTACGCGCTGTCGGCGACCGGCTCGGCCACGTACTCGCCGCTCACCGTGTCGGGGCGGAAGCGGCGGCCCGGGTGGCCTTCGACCACCGCGGCGTTGTCGGCATAGGCCGTCAGCGTGAACTGCGGCGTCGCGGCGTGCGTCGCCTTGATCATCTTGAACAGCGAGTGGGTCTGGTCCTCGCCGTCGATGGTCCAACTCGCGTTGAAGATCTTGTGCCGGCAGTGCTCGGAGTTGGCCTGCGCGAACATCATCAGCTCGGCGTCCGTCGCGGGCCGGCCCAGCTGGGTGTAGGCGTCCTGCAGGTAGGTGATCTCGTCCTCGGACAGCGCCAGGCCCAGCCGCGCATTCGCGGCGGAAAGCGCGGCGGGCGCGATGTGCTCGACGGCGCCCTTCGGCGGCACGCGGAACAGCGCTTCCGCCTCGTCGATCGATTCGACGATCGACTGCGTCATCGGATCGAACAGCACGCGCGACAGTCGGCGCGCGGTGTCGGCATCGATAGGCCAGTTCGCGACGTCGATGCGCAGGCCGCGCTCGACGCGCGCGATGGCATGCCCGGCACCCCGCAGAATCTCGGTGGCCTTGCTGGCCCACGGCGAGAGGGTGCCAAGACGCGGCACCACGAAGCGGCTGACCGCTCCGGCCGGTGTCGGGGTCTGGGCGATGCAGCCTTCAAGGATCGCGCCGACGGCCGCCGTGTCGACCGTCGCGGCGGCGCCCGACGGCGTTGGTTCGGGCTGGATCAGGTACACGTGATGCGTGCCCAGCACGTCGACCGCCGGATGGATCGCCCGGCATTCGGCGAGCAGCCGCTGCAGACGGAAGGCGGACAGGGCCGGCAGGCCCTCGAGCACGATCATGGAGCGGCGGATCCGACGAGGCGGGGCGCGGATTCTAGCAAAGCGCCCCGCTCGGACCGCCTCAGCGCGCGGCGGTGGCCTTCGCGGCGGCCGTCGCGGCAGCGGCGTTGGCCTCCAGGGCCTGCAGCAGTCGCTGCGGCTCGAGATAGCCACCCAGCTGCGCACCGTCGGCGGCAAACACCGCCGGCGTGGCGTTGACGCCCACGTCCTGGCCCAGCGCGTACTCGGCCCCGACCGGGCTGTCGCAGGTGCCGGCCGGCAGCGTCTTGCCGGCCTTGGCGTCGGTCATCGCCTGGCGCGGGTCTTTCGCGCACCACACCGATTCGGCCTTCGCCCAAGCCTCGGAGCCTTCGCCGGCGCGCGGGAAGAACAGGTACTCCACCGCGATGCCGAGCGCGTTGTACTCGGCCACGTGCTGGTGGAACATCCGGCAATAACCGCAATCGATGTCGGTGAACACGGTCACCGTGTACTTCGGATCGCGCGGCGCGAAGACGATGCGCTCGGCAGTCGGGATGGCCTTCAGCCCTTCGACGCGGATGTCGTCCATGGCCGATTCGGTGATGTTGCGGCGCTCGCGCATGTCGATCACAGCGCCGTCGAGGATGTAGCGGCCATCGTTGCTGACGTAGAACACGCGGCCGGCGACCACGGCCTCGGTGAATCCGGCCATCGGCGCCGGGCGCAGGCGCCGCACCTCGGCACCCGGCAGCGCGCCGGCCAGCGTCGCGCGGACGGCGGCTTCGCCAGCGGCGGGTGCGGCGGCACCCGCAGGCGCTGACGGCGCGGGCTGCGCGCAGGCGGAAAGGCCGAGGCCGAGCGAGACGGCGAGGACGAGGGAGGAGGCGAAGCGACGACGCATGGGCATTCCAGCAGCGTGGGAGGGGGACGCGCGGCCGGTGCCTCGCGGGCGGCTATTGAATCACAGCGGTCCCGCTCCGGCCGTGAGCGCGATGCCGAGTTCCCGCGCCCTGGCCACCCGCTCAGCCGCGCGGATGGTGCGCGGCGTGCAGGCGCTTCAAGCCTTCGCGGGCGACGTGCGTGTAGATCTGCGTGGTCGACAGGCTGCTGTGGCCCAGCAGCATCTGCACGGCGCGCAGGTCGGCGCCGTGGTTCAGCAGATGGGTCGCGAAGCTGTGGCGCAGCCCGTGCGGCGTGACCTTGGCCGGGTCGATGCCGGCCACGGCGGCCAGCGCCTTCAGCCGGGCCCACACCTGCTGCCGCGTCGGCGGTTCGCCGCCCGGGGTCAGGAACAGCGCCACGGGGGCCTGCCGGCGCTCGATCGCCGGCTTTGCCAGGGCGGGTCGCGCTTCGGCGAGGTAGCGCTCGAGCCAGTGCTGGGCCTCGGCACCGATCGGCACGAGGCGCTCCTTGCCGCCCTTGCCGCGCACGCGCAGCACGCCCTGGCGCAGGTTCACCGCCAGCGTCGGCAGGCCGACCAGTTCGGAAACGCGCAGGCCCGTCGCGTACAGCAGTTCGAGCATCGTCCGCTCGGCGAGCCCGGCCGGCGAATCGACCTGCGGCGCGCGCAGCAGGGCCTCGATCTGCGATTCGGCCAGCGCCTTCGGCAGCGAGCGCGGAAGGGCCGGCAGTTCGAGCAAGGCGGTGGGATCGGCGGCGATCTGCTGGTGCCGCAGCGCGTCGGCGTAGAACGCGCGCAGCGCCGCCATCAGCCGCGCCGTGCTGCGCGCGGCATATCCGGCAGCGGCGCGCATTTCGAGCAGCGCGAACAGTTCGGCGCGCGAGGCGGCGATGAGGCGCGAGCCGGTGCGTGACGCATCGCCGGAGGGCGCGGCGCCCGTGCGCTCAGCGCCCAGACCCGCAGGTCGCGACGACAGCCATCGCGCCGCGAGCACGAGGTCGCCGCGATAGGCCGCCTGCGTCGCGCGCGCGCTGCCGGTTTCCGCCCAGTGCCGACGCAGGAAGGCCTCGATCGCCGCGACATCGGCCTCGGATGTCTCGGGCCACGAGGCGCCCAGCGCCCGTCGCTCCGCGGTGGACAGCGACCGACGCGCGGAGCGCGCCGACGGAGAGGTTTCGCTCATGGCGGCACTGTAGCCGAGCGCCCCGGTATCCTTTCGCGATGACTGCTTCGATTCCGCAGGCGCGACCCGCCCCGCTCGGTTGGCGCCTTCTCGCCCTCGTCTACGACCTGTTTCCGGTGTTCGCGCTGGTGCTGGTGTTCGGCGCGCTGGTCACCGGCATCGCGACCGCGCTGGGGCATCCGGACGTCAGCGACCTGCCGTGGATGGCGCCCCTGCTGGTGGCTGGCGCCTGGGCATTCACCGGCGCGTACTTCGTGCTGAGCTGGTCGCGCGGCGGGCAGACGCTGGGCATGCGGCCGTGGCGGCTGAAAGTGGTCACGCCGGAGGGCGCGGTCGCCACGCGCGCGGCGCTGCTGCGTCGCTACGCCCTCGCCACGCTGCCGGCGATCATCGGCATCGAGCTTGCCGCCCTCGTGCCCGGCATCGAGCGGCTGTGGCCGTTCTGGATCGGCGGCGGCATCGCGGCGGGCGGGCTGCTGTGGTCGCTGTTCGACCGCGACGGCGCCGCGCTCTACGACCGGCTGTCGAACACCCGCTTCGTTCGCCTGATCGGCGCCGCCTGATCCGGGCCGTTGATCAGCGCCGGCGGATCCACCAGACGCCCAGCGCGACCAGCGCGAGCACCGGCAGGGCGTAGGCGATGACGATCGGCCACTGGTAGGCCTTGGCGAGGTTCACCAGCATCGGCTGCACCAGCCGCGCCACCAGCGCGAACACGATGCCGATGAACAGCCGTTGCCCGAAGCCGCCGCTGCGCTGCTGGCCAAAGGCCACCGGCAGCGCCGCGAACACCAGCGCGAGCGTGGTGAGCGGGAAGAACCAGCGCGCCCAGTACGCTTCGCTCATCGCGCCGGCGTCGAGGCCATTGCGCTTCAGCTGCTCGATGCGGCCACCGAGCGCGGCGGTGGTCAGCAGATCCGGATGCTGCAGGCTCGCCTCGATGGCGCCTGGCTTCAGCGCCGTGGCCCAGGCCTGCGTCGCGAACCGTTCGATGGAGACGCTGCGGGCGCCGAAAGTGGTGCGCTTCACATCGCGCAGTTCCCAGCCGCGCGACTCGTCGTAGTCGGCTTCGCCGGCTTCCTGGATCCACGCCAGCCGGCCCTGGGCGTCGAATGCGAACACGCGCACCTGGCTGAACACCATGACCGGACGGCCCTCGATGAAGCGGCGCTCGCCGCCCTGCGCGTTGAACACCTCGCCGCCTTCGCGAGCCCACACGTTCGCGCCGCCCGCGAGCGTCACCTCGCGCTGCATCGCCGAGAGCTTCAGCGCCTGCGCGCGCTGCTCGGCGTACGGGATGGCGGTTTCCATCGCGATCATCAGCGGCGCCACCACGACGGCGACGGCCAGCAGCGCCGTCGCGCCGATGCGCCACGGCGACAATCCGCCCGCGCGAAGCGCCACCAGCTCCGACTTCGCGGCGTGGCCACCCAGCGCCAGCACGCTGCCGATCACCGCCGCCATCGGAAAGCTCTCGTAGGCGCGGCGCGGCGTCTGCAGCGCGAGGTACAGCAGAGCGTGGCCGAACGAGTAGTCGCCGAGGCCGAAGTCCTCGACTTCGTCGAGCAGCGCCCCGAGCACGGCGAAACCAGTCAGCACCAGCCAGGTCGCCAGCACGGTGAACAGCACCGAGCGTCCGATGAAGCGGCGATGGATCGGCAGCAGGTTCATGGCGCCACCGCGGCCACCGGCCGACGACGCGGCGGCTCGCCGTCGCGCCAGATCATCCACAGCGCGAGGCCGAGCGCCGGCACCAGCAGCCACCACAGGCCAAGCGCCATCGGAATGTCGCCGCTGCCCAGCCAGGTGCGGCCGAGGATCAGCAGGTTGGTGCCGAAGGCGTAGGCCAGCACCGCGACGATCATCCGACCGTAGCGCGCCTGCCGCGGCGGGCTTCGCGACAGCGGCAGCGCCAGCAGCGCCAGCACCATCGCGAAGATCGGCACGCCGATGCGGTAGTGGAACTCCGCGCGCGCGCGCGGCGTCGCCGTCGGGCCGACCAGCGCCATCGTCGCGCGACCGGCCAGCGGATTGCGGCTCTCCGTCTCCAGGTCCGGCAGCCGCACCTCGTTCACCGCGAAGCGCTGCAGGCGGAAGTCGCGCTCGCCCGGATCGCCTTCTGCGCGGAATCCGTCGCGCAGGCGCAGGAAGCGGCCGCCCTGGTCGACGAACATCTCGCCTTCGACGGCGGTGATCACGTCGACACGCTCACCGCGCTGCATCTGCACGAACAGCCGCTTGAACTCGCGACCGTCCGGCGACAGTGCGGCCACGAACACCACGCCATTGCCGCCCGGAAGCTCGACGAAACGCCCCGCATCAAGGCCGGCGACGAGGAAGCTGCGGTTGGCATCAGCGACCGCCTGGCTGGCGGCGCGTTCGGCCAAGGGGCCCAGCCACAGGCTGCAAGCGGCGATCAGCGCGGCCACCGGTGCCGCCACGGCCAGCAGCGGACCAAGCAGCTGGCGCGGCCCTTGCCCGAGCGAGAACAGCACGGCCATCTCGCTGTCGCGGTAGAGGCGGCTGATGCCCATCAGCAGGCCGATGAACAGGCCCAGCGGCAGCACCAGCGGCAAGTACGAAATGAGGCGCAGGCCAAGCTGCGACACCAGCAGCGGCGCCGGAACGCGGCCACGCGCGATTTCCGAAACGAGATCGGCGAACACGCCACCGAGGCTGACCAGCAGCAGCACGACCACCGAGGCCAGCGTCGTCGCGGCCAGCTGTCGCACGAGGTAACGCTGCAGGGTCGTCAAGGCGGTCCTCGCAAGGGATCGATTACACTCGCGGCCCCCGCGGGGCACCGCCGCAATGCGGCCCGTGCCTCGGCACCGACCTGCCCGTCCGGCGATGCCGGTCGGGCCACGCATTCTACGGAAACTCCCCGATGGCACTCGAATTCGACCTGAACCCCTCCGCCGCCACCGGCGTCGTCACCGACGCCGTCGTGGTCGGCATCCATGCCGACGGCCGCCTGAGCCCGAGCGCTGCGGCCATCGACGCGGCCAGCGGTGGTCGCCTCGCCGCCCTGCACGCGCGCGGCGACCTGCCGGGCAAGGCGGGCCGCATCACCGTGCTCACCGACCTGCCGGGCGTGACCGCGCCGCGCGTGCTCGTCATCGGCGCCGGCGAGGCCGGCAAGCTAACCGCCGCCGCCTACCAGAAGCTGATCGGTGATGCCGTGCGCGCGCTGAAGCACACGCCGGCCAAGCGCGCGTTGATCACCCTCAGCGAACTCGCGATCGACGGCCGCGATGCCGGCTTCGCCATCGAGCAGGCGGTGGCCTGCGCCGACCACGCCGCCTACCGCTACACCGCGACGCGCAAGGCCGGCCCGGCGCCGGACCTCGTCGCGCTGTCGATCACAGGCTCGGACGCCGCGGCGCTCGAGCGCGGCAAGGCCATTGCCGCCGGCACCGAACTGGCCCGCGAGCTCGGCCACCTGCCGCCGAACATCTGCAACCCGGCCTACCTCGCCGACACCGCGCGCAAGATCGCGGCTGAGAACGCCGGCGTCGCCTGCGAGGTGCTGGAAGAAGCCGAACTCGAGGCGCTGGGCATGGGCTCGCTGCTGGCCGTCGGCCGCGGCTCGCACAACCGCCCGAAGGTGATCGTGCTCAAGTGGAACGGCGGCGGCGACGCCAAGCCGCACGTGCTGGTCGGCAAGGGCATCACCTTCGACACCGGCGGCATCAATTTGAAGGTCCAAGGCGGCATCGAGGAGATGAAGTTCGACATGCTCGGCGCGGCCAGCGTGCTCGGCAGCTTCCTCACCGCCGCCAAGCTGAAGCTGCCGATCAACCTGATCACGATCGCTGCGGCCGTCGAGAACATGCCCGACGGCAACGCCTACCGCCCGTCCGACGTGCTCACCTCGATGAGCGGCAAGACCATCGAAGTCGGCAACACCGACGCCGAAGGCCGCCTGATCCTCTGCGACGCGCTGACTTACGCGCAGCGCTTCGAGCCGAAGGCGCTGGTCGACGTCGCCACGCTGACGGGCGCGGTGATCATCGCGCTGGGCAAGCACGCCACCGGCCTGATGTCGCACCACGACGATCTGGCAGCCGAGCTGCTCGCCGCCGGCGAGTACGCGCACGACCGCGCCTGGCGCCTGCCGATCTGGGACGACTACCAGACCCAGCTCGAGTCGATCTACGCCGACGTCTACAACATCGGCGGCAAGGCCGCCGGCTCGATCACCGCCGCGTGCTTCCTCGCGCGCTTCGCCGAAGGCCAGCGCTGGGCGCACCTCGATATCGCCGGCTCGTCGTCCGATGAGGGCCGCAAGGGCATGGCCACCGGCCGCCCGGTGGGCCTCTTGACGCGCTGGCTGATCGACCAGGCGAAGGCCTGAGCGTGACGCGCCCCGTCGCGCGCGGGGCGCTTCGTCGATGAGCCCGCGGGCCGACTTCTACCTGATCGATAAACCTCGCTTTCGCGAGCAGCCGCTGCTGCTCGTGTGCGAACTCGCCAAGCGCTGCCACGGCACCGGCAAGCCGACGCTGGTGCTGTGCGCCACCGCGCAGCAGGCCGAGGAGCTCGACGACCTGCTGTGGTCGTTCGAGGAGGACAGCTTCATCGAGCACCAGATCGCCGGCCTCGACGAGGACGAGGACGACGTGCCGGTGCTGATCGTGCCGCCCGGCATCGACGCGCCGATGCGCGCGATGGTGATCAATCTGCGCACCGAGGCTGTCGCTGAAGGCTTCGATCGCGTGCTGGAAGTGGTGCCGGCCGACCCGTCCGCGCGCGAACCGCTGCGCGAGCGCTGGACCGCGTACAAAGCCCGCGGCCTGGTGATGCAGAAGCACGACATGTGAGGCGCGGGCCTCAGCCTGCCATCCACGCCTCGATCGCTTCGGCGTCCTTCGGCACCGCGCCGGTCAGCACCTCGCCACCGTCATCGGCGATGCGCACCTCGTCCTCGATGCGGATGCCGATGCCGCGCCACTTCGCCGGCACGTCCGCGTCGGGCGCGACATACAGCCCCGGCTCGACGGTGAACACCATGCCGGGCTCGAGCAGGCGCGATTCACCACCCACCTTGTAGTCGCCGACGTCGTGCACGTCGAGGCCGATCCAGTGCCCGGTCTTGTGCATGTAGAACGCCTTGTAGGCCTCGCTCTCCAGCGCCTTTTTCAGCGTGCCCTTCAGCAGCCCCAGCGACAGCAGGCCTTCGGTGAGCACCTCGACCGCCGCGTCGTGCACGGCTGCGTAAGGTCGCCCTGGCACGGCCTGCGCGATCGCCGCCGCCTGCGCGGCCAGCACCACGTCGTACAGCGCACGCTGCTCCTTCGAGTACCGGCCGCTCACCGGCCAGGTGCGGGTGATGTCGCTGGCATAGCCGCGGAACTCCGCGCCGGCGTCGCAGAGCAGCAGGTCACCGTCGCGCAAGATGCCTCGGTTGGCGACGTAGTGCAGCACGCAGCCGTTCGGGCCGGCGCCGACGATCGGCTGGTACGCCGGCACGCAGTCGTTCGCGCGCCACACCGCCCACAGCGCCGCCTCCACGTCGAACTCGCGGCCGCCGGCACGCGTCGCGCGCATCGCGGCCTTCTGCGCCTGCGCGGCAACGTTCGCCGCGAAGCGCATCTGCTTCAGCTCAGCCGGCGACTTGAACAACCGCAGCTCGTGCAGCAGGTGGCCGAGTTCGAGGAACTCGTGCGGCGGCTGCGCGCCCTGTCGGGCCTGGGCACGCACGCGGTTGACCCACCCGATCAGCTTGAGGTCGAAGTCGGTGTCGCGACCGAAGTGGTAGTAGACGCGCGAGCGCCCTTCGAGCAGGCCCGGCAGGATCTCGTCGATGTCGTCGATCGGGTACGCATCGTCGATGCCGAATTCGGCGACCGCGCCCTCCGGCCCCGCACGCGGGCCGTCCCACCGCTCGCGTTCGGGATGGCGCTCGCGGCAGAACAGCAGCGTCTCGCCGTGCGCGCGGCCCGGCACCAGCACCAGCACCGCTTCCGGCTCGGGGAAGCCGGTGAGGTAGTGGAAGTCGGAATCCTGCCGGTACGGGTGGTGCGTATCGTGGCTGCGGATGCGCTCGGGCGCCGCGGGGACGATGACGATCGCGTCGTCCTGCGCCATCTGCCGCAGCGCGCGGCGACGGCGCTGGTACTCGCCCCTCGCGATCGCGGCCGGGGCCTTCAACGATGCCATCAGTGCAGGCGTTTGCGGTCGCTGGCGGCGGCGAGGCAGTCGCCGTGGATCAGCAGCGCGGCGACGCGGACGAATTCCTCGAGCTCGACCAGCGCCTCCTCGTCGGCTTCCGGGTCGTCGTAGCTCACGTCGGATTCGGCGATGCGGGCGACATCGCCCAGGGCTTCGCGCGCCTCTTCGCCGAGCTTCGGTTCGATGCCGGCAAGGCCGACGCCGCCAAGGAAGCCGCGACACCATGCCACCAGCGCTTCGCCGCGTTCGGCGACCGGCGCGTCTTCGTCCGGCATCAGCAGCTCGAGGCCGAAGTCGGCTTCGCCGAGCTGCGCGATGGTCGCGGCATCGAGCCGGCCCAGCGGCGACGCCGGCGGCGGCAATGCCACGGTGTCGTCGCCCATGGCTTCGGCCAGCCAGTTGGCGCGCGACGGATGCCCGCAGCGCAGCGCGCACAGCGAGCCATGCAGCTCCGACGGATCGACCGAGAGCGACAGCGCCGCGATCTGTTCGGCGATCGCCGAGTAGGAGGGCAAGGAATCGGACATTTCACGCCATCATGATCGGTGCGACGAGTTTACCAGCGCGCTTCCGCGCTTGGTGCGCGCCCGTGCCCTGCGTACACTGCGGGTCCTGTCGGCAATCCCGAGGCGACGACCCGCGATGCCCGCTGCCAACTCCGCGGCCGAGGCCTGGTTCCTCGTCATCGTGCTGGGCATCGCGCTGCTGGGGCTCCTCGTGGCGCGGGCCCGGCATCGTCGCCGGCGCGACGCCGACGACGATCGGCACTCGGGCCAGCTGCGCCGTCTGCGCCAGCAGCTCGATCTCGTGCTCGCGACATCGGGCGATGTGTTCTGGGAGCTCGACATCCGCAGCGGCGCGCTGTCGCGCGAGCCGGTGCACCCCGATGACCTCGCGCGGCTGCGTCATCGCGTCGACAAGCACGTCGGCGGCGACACGGCGTTCTTCGAATCGGAGCACCGCATCCGCGACGAGGGCGGCGACTGGCGCTGGGTGCGCGTGCGCGGCAGGGTCATCGACCGCGACGCCAACGGCAAGGCGCTGAAGCTCGGCGGCACGACGCGCGACATCCAGGAACTGCGCCGCGCCGAACGCGAGACGCGCGTGGCCTACGAGGTGTTCCGCAGCATGAGCGAGGCGGTGACGGTCGTCGACCTCGACTTCAATTTCGTCGCCGTCAACCCGGCGTTCTCGCGGATCACCGGCTACAGCGAAGCCGACGTCATCGGCCTCGCCTCCAACCTCCTCGACTCATCGCAGCACAGCGCCGAGTTCTACCAGCGCGTGCGCGGCATCGCGGTGCGCAGCGGCCACTGGAGCGGCGAGATGTGGCAGCGCCGCAAGGACGGCGGCGAATTCCTGAGCTGGATCGAGCTGTCGGAAGTCACCGACGGCAACCAGCAGCGCACGCACTTCGTCGCCGTCGTCAACGACATCACGCAGAAAAAGCGCGCCGAGCAGGAGCTGCGCTACCTCGCCAACTACGACACGCTGACCGGCCTGCCGAACCGCACCCTGCTCTCCGAGCGGCTGTCGCGGGCGATCATCCGCGCGCGCCGTCAGGAGAGCCGAGTGGCCGTGCTGTTCATCGACCTGGATCACTTCAAGGACATCAACGACTCGCTCGGCCACGCCGCTGGCGATCGCCTGCTGAAGGCCGCGGCGGCGCGGCTGCAGGCCGCGGTCGGCCCCACCGACACGGTCGCGCGGCTGGGCGGCGACGAGTTCACGATCATCGTCGAAGACCTCGACAGCGTCGCTTCGGTCGAGGGGCTGGCGCGCGAACTGATCGGCGCCTTCGGCACGCCGCTCGAGGTCGACGAACGCCACCACGTCAACATCACCCCGTCGATCGGCATCAGCCTGTACCCCGACCACGCGATGGTGCCGACCGACCTGCTGAAGTTCGCCGACACGGCGATGTACCAGGCGAAGTCGGAAGGCCGGAACACCTTCGAGGTCTACGACGAGGCGATGGACGCCGAGGCGCGACGGCGCGCGACCCTGCTGGCCGCGCTGCGCCGCGCGCTCGCGCTCGACGAGTTCCGCCTGGTGTTCCAGCCGCGCCAGCGCCTGCACGACGACCGCATCGTCGGCGTCGAGGCGCTGCTGCGCTGGCGGTCCGCGGAGCTCGGCGACGTCGCGCCAGCCGAGTTCATCCCGCTCGCCGAGGAGAGCGGGCTCATCCTCGCCATCGGCGAATGGGTGATGCGCGAAGCCTGCCGCACGCTGCGCCAATGGCACGACGCCGGCCTGGCCGACCTCTGCTGCAGCGTCAACGTCTCCGTGCTGCAGCTGCTGCGCGCGCCCTTGGCCGAGCAGCTCGGGCGCATCCTCGCCGAGACCGGCGTGCCCGCCGGGCGACTCGAACTCGAAGTGACCGAGAGCATGGTGATGCAGAACGCCGAGCAGACGCTGGCCGTACTGCACCAGCTGCGCGCGATCGGCGTGCGGCTGGCCATCGACGATTTCGGCACCGGCTACTCCTCGCTGATCTACCTGAAGCGCCTGCCGATCGACACGTTGAAGATCGACAAAGCGTTCATCGGCGACCTCACCGACGACCCGGACGACAAGGCGATCACCGCGACCATCATCACGATGGCGCATTCGCTCGGCCTGCACGTGGTCGCCGAGGGCGTGGAGACGGCGGCCCAGCTCGGCTACCTGCGCGACCGCGGCTGCGACGAAGTGCAGGGCTATTGGCTCGCCGCGCCGCTGGAGACCTCGCAGGCCTTCGGCTTCCTGCGCAGCCGGTGCGACGCGACGCGCGGTGACGCCAGCGCCGCTTGACCGCTTTTCCCGACGACGCCGAAGATGGGCCCATGAGCCGCCATCCCGACCCGCGCGACGACCTCGCCACCCTCGCCGCACGCATCGACGCCCTCGTCGCCGTCGTGCAGCGGCTCGCCGAGGAGAACCGGCGCCTGCTGCAGGCGCAGGAGCAGCTCGCCGGCGAGCGCGCGCAGCTGATGTCGAAGAACGAGCAGGCGCGCAGCCGCGTCGAGGCGATGATCCAGCGGCTCAAGGCGATGGAGTCCAACCCGTGAGCGAGGGCGTCAGCATCCGCATTCTCGATCGCGAGTTCACGATCGGCTGCAAACCCGACGAGCGCGAGGCGCTGCAGTCGGCCGCGCAGCTGCTCGACGCGCGCATGCGCGGCATCCGCGGCGACAACAAGATGGCCGCTTTCGACCGCATCGCGGTGATCGCCGCGCTGAATCTTGCCGCGGAGGTCAACGCCTTCCGCCGCGAACTCGACGGCCGCGACGGCGAACTGTCGCGCGGCATCGCCGACCTGAACCGCAAGCTCGAGTCGCTGCTCGGCGCCCACGCGCCGCGCTGAATCCGCGCGCTCGCGCCGCGCCCCTGCACGTCGTCACGGGCTCCGCACGCATCGACGCGGCTATACTCCAACCGCGTCCTCTGCTGTGCTCGACAGCGTGCGCTAACATTTCGCCTTGACCCATAAATACGGCCCGGGAATACAGCTTCATCGCCGGTGTGCATGTCCGCCCTGCTGCGGAAAGCCTGAACGCGGTGACTGCACTCCCACTTGATCCTCGGGATCAAGGTCGTTTCGTACGCATCGGCACGGCGGAGGACGTTTTCTTGAACCCCAGCGAGCCCAGCGACGGTGAAGCCGCACGGCGGGCGCTGCGCGCCACGATGCGCGAGCGTCGTCGCGCGCTGCCGGTGCGCGAACGGCTCGACGCCGCCGCGGCCCTCGCCGCGCAGCTGCTGCCCGAGCTCGCCGCGCACGAAGGCCGCATCGCCGGCTACTGGGCGGTCGGCGGCGAGCTGCCGCTGCACGCCGTGCAGGCCAACCTGCCCGCGACGCTGCGCTGGTGCCTGCCGGTGCTGCACGACGACGGCCGCCTGCGCTTCCGCGAATGGTCGGCCGGCCAGCCGCTTGAGACGAATCGCCACGGCATTCCCGAGCCCTCGCAGGGCCCGCTGCTCGACGCGCGCGCGCTGGCCGTCGTGCTGGTGCCGCTGCTGGCTTTCGACGCGCACGGGAATCGACTGGGCCAAGGGGGCGGCTGGTACGACCGCAGTTTCGCGTTCCGCCTCGCGTCGACGTCGCAGGCGCGCGATCGTTCCGCCATGGCGTCGCCGCGCATGATCGGCATCGCCTACGACGACCAGCGCATCGAAGCACTGGACGCGGCCGACTGGGACGTCCCGCTCGACGCCGTCGCCACGCCCGCCGCCATCCACCGCTTTTCGCGCACGCCCGCACCCATCGCCTGACATGCCCAAGCCCGCCCGCCAGTACTGGCTGATGAAGTCCGAACCGGACGAGTTCTCGATCGACGACCTCGAGCGCGTCGGCACCGAACCGTGGAGCGGCGTGCGCAACTACCAGGCGCGCAACTACATGTGGAAGCAGATGCGCGTCGGCGACGGCGTGTTCTTCTACCACTCGAACGCCGAGGTGCCCGGCATCGCCGGCCTCGCCACGGTCGCGTCGACGCCCTACCCCGACCCGACGCAGTTCGCCCCGAAGTCTGACTACTTCGACCCGAAGTCCACGCGCGAAGACCCGCGCTGGTGGCTGGTCGACGTCGGTTTCGAGCGCAGACTTTCGCGCCTCATTTCGCTCGACGAGCTGCGCGGCCACGCCGACGCCCTCGACGATTTCATCCTGCTGCGCCGCGGCACGCGCCTGTCCGTGCTGCCCGTCACCGCCGCGCAGTGGAAACACATCCTCGCCCTGGAGAAGAAGCGCCCATGAGCACCGCCGACGAACAGAAACGCGCCTCGGCGCTGAAAGCCCTCGACTACGTCGAGGACGGCATGATCATCGGCGTCGGCACCGGCTCGACGGTGAAGCACTTCATCGACGGCCTCGCCGCGCGGAAGGACCGCATCGAAGCCGCGGTGTCGAGCTCCGAGCAGAGCACGGCGCAGCTCCAGTCGCTCGGTATCCGCGTGATGGACCTCAACGCCGCCGGCCCGCTGTCGCTGTACGTCGACGGCGCCGATGAATGCGACCCGCACAACCGCCTGATCAAGGGCGGCGGCGCGGCCTTGACGCGCGAGAAAATCATCGCCGAAGCGTCGGCGACGTTCGTCTGCATCATCGACAAGGCCAAGGAAGTCGACGTGCTCGGCCGCTTCCCGCTGCCGGTCGAAGTGATCCCGATGGCGCGCTCGCTCGTTGGGCGAAAAATCGTGGCGCTCGGCGGCCAGCCGGTGTGGCGCGAAGGCGTCACCACCGACAACGGCCACTGGATCCTCGACGTGCACAACCTGCGCATCGTGGATCCGCTGAAGCTCGAGAGCGAGTTGAATCAGATCCCCGGCGTGGTCACGTGCGGGCTTTTCGCGCGCCGCGCGGCGGACGTGGTGATCAGCGCGGGCGAGGTCCGCAAGAACCGTTGAGGCGCGATCCACCGGCGCGCGGCCGGTGCGCAATGCCAATCAGCCTGGCGTCGCGCCGGCCCCACCCGCCTCCGCCATCGCCTGCTGCTGCGCCTGCAGGCGCAGCATCGCGGCAAGCCCGCCGTGGATCGCGCTGACCTCGAACTCGAGGCGCGACAGCACGAAGGCCGCCGCCGCCGATCGCTCGCCGGTGTTGCAGTAGACGATCACCGGGCGCCCAGACGGCAGCCGATCCGGCGCGTCCTCGCGCAGTCGCGCCAGCGGGATGTTCATTGCGCCGCTGATCGAGCGTTGCGCGACTTCCTCCGGCATTCGCACGTCGAGCACGATCGCACCGTCCTGCGCTTTCTTCGCGGCCTCGGCCGGCAGCAGCCATTTGATCACCGGTGGTTTCAGCACCGCCTCGAAGTCGGCGCGCGCCAGCCGCAGCAGCCGCCCGCCCTGCAGCATCCGCACGGTCGCGTTGCGCGGCTGGTTCGAGAGCAGCCCGTCCTCGCCGAAGGCATCACCTTCCGCGAGATACGCGACGACCTTCGGCGACCCGTCGAGCGTCTTCGTCACCGACGCCGTGCCTTCGCGGATCACGTAGAAGTCGCCGGGCGCGTCACCCTCGTTGACGACGACCTCCCCAGGACCGATGGGCTGCTCGACGAAGGCCTGGAACAGCTTCTCGAGGTTGCCGGTCGGTAGGCGACGGAACGCCGGCGCCTGCAGCAGCCGATAGGCCCAGTCGTTGCCATTGGTGCGCTCGTCGAAAAAACGGAAGGCGGGCTGGCGGCTGATCTGGTCCCAAGCGATCAGCTTCTCGACCTGACGGCGATTGAGCCGCAGCACGCGCGCCTCGCGGCTTTCGACAGTGGCGCGGAAGCGTCGCGGCACGGCGTCGTTCAGCGGGTAGCGGCCGTGCACCAGCGAATCGGCCTGATGCAAGGTGCGACGGCCATCGGGATAATCGCAGCGCACCTCGCCCTTGACGACGTACACGGTGTCGTCGTCGATATCGCCGGCCTGGAACAGCAGCTCGCCGCGACCCACGGTGCTCTCGAGCGCCTCGCGCGCGAGGTACTGGCGCGTCTCCGGGCGCAGGCCGTCGAGCGGAAACAGCGGAGCGAGTTCGTGGCTGGAAACGGTCATGGCGGGCACCGATGGGGGACGTCATCAGCATGCGCCACCCGGCCGACAAACGACAACGACGGCGCCGAGGACGGCGGCGCACAAACGACGAACGGCCCCGAAGGGCCGTTCCGGTGCTGCTTCAGTGGCAGCCCGTGATGGATTCGAACCACCGAATGCCTGAGTCAGAGTCAGGTGCCTTACCGCTTGGCTAACGGGCTGTGGATCCTGAGCATCGACACCGGCCAAGCCGGCGTCCGCCCGAAGCTTAGCGCTTCGAGAACTGCGTTGCGCGGCGGGCTTTGTGCAGGCCGACCTTCTTGCGCTCGACCTCGCGGGCGTCGCGGGTCATGTAGCCGGCCTTGCGCAGCTCCGGCTTCAGCGTGTCGTTGTACTCGACCAGCGCGCGGGCGACGCCGAGACGGATCGCGCCGGCCTGGCCCGTGGTGCCGCCGCCTTCGACCGTCACGAGGATGTCGAACTGCTCGGTGGTCTTCGTCAGCTCGAGCGGCTGGCGCACGATCATGCGCGAGGTCTCGCGACCGAAGAACTCGTCGAGCGGACGGCCGTTAACGGTGATGTTGCCCGTGCCCTTGCGCAGGAACACGCGAGCGGTCGAGGACTTGCGGCGGCCGGTGCCGTAATTCTGCTGGAGTGCCATGTGCGGTCTCTGGTTACAGGTCCAGCGGCTTCGGCTGCTGGGCGGTGTGCGGGTGCTCGGCGCCGGTGTAGACCTTGAGCTTGCGGAACATCGCGCGGCCCAGCGGGGTCTTCGGCAGCATGCCCTTGACGCCGATCTCGATCACGCGCTCGGCGTGACGGTCGAGGGCCTGCTCGAGGGACTCGGACTTCAGGTTGCCGATGTAGCCGGTGAACCGGTAGTACATCTTGTCCTTCAGCTTGTTGCCGGTGACCGCGATCTTGTCGGCGTTGATGACCACGAAGTAGTCACCGGTGTCGACGTGCGGGCTCCACGTCGGCTTGTGCTTGCCGCGCAGGCGGAACGCCAGTTCCGAGCACAGGCGGCCCAAGGTCTTGCCGGCCGCGTCGACGACGAACCAGTCGCGCTGGACGGTCTCGGCCTTGGCGCTGACGGTCATGCTCTTCATGACAGCTCCAGAAAGCGAAAAGTGAAAGGGTAGACGAAAAAGGATAGCTGGCCACCCGACCCTTTGCAAGGGGCGGGGGCGTGTCCGACGTTCAGGTTCCCGCCCGGAAGGGCTTCACGGAGCGTGGCTGGCGCGGCGGCGCGAGGGTGCGCGAGCATACGCCATCGTCTTCCACCGGTCCAAGCGCCCGTGCCCCTGCCCACCCTCATCCGCGACCCCGGCGCGCTCGACCACTGGCTCGGCGAGCTGCAGGGTGCACTGAACACGGTCTTCGCCCGCCCGGCGGCGCAGCGCGGCAATCCGGCACGTGGCCACCCGGAGGGCGATCTCGACGCGCCGGCGCGCCGCCACGCCGCCGGCCTGATGCGCGTCAACCACACCGGCGAGGTCTGCGCGCAGGCCCTGTATTCCGGCCAGGCCGCGGTCGCGCGCGATTCCGCGGTGCGCGAACAGCTGCGCGAGGCCGCGCAGGAGGAAACCGACCACCTCGCCTGGTGCGCGCAGCGCCTCGAGGAGCTGCACAGCCGCCCCAGCCTGCTGAATCCGCTGTGGTATGCCGGCAGCTACGCGATCGGCCTCGCCGCGGGCCTGCGCGGCGACGGCTGGAACCTCGGCTTCGTGGTCGAGACCGAGCGCCAGGTCGAAGCGCATCTGGCCGAGCACCTGCAGACCCTGCCCGCCGACGACGCCCGCTCCCGCGCCATCCTCGAGGTCATGAAGGCCGACGAGGCGCGACATGCCGACCACGCGCTGGAGGCGGGCGCCCGCGGGCTGCCGACGCCGATCCCGCAGGCGATGGCGGCCGTCTCCGCGGTCATGAAGGCGGTCGCTTACCGGATCTAGGTGGCGGTGAGCTTCAGGCCGACGATGCCGGCGAGAATCAGCGCGATGCAGAACGCGCGCGGCCACGTGGCCGGCTCGGAAAACAGCAGCACGCCCGCGATGGCCGTGCCCACCGCGCCGATGCCGACCCAGATCGCATAGCCCGTTCCAAGCGGGATGTCCTTCAACGCACGCGCGAGGCACCAGAAGCTGGCGCCCATGGCGACCACGGTGATCGCGCTCGGCGTGAGCCGGGTGAAGCCTTCGCTGTACTTCAGGCCCACCGCCCAGACGATCTCGAGCAGTCCGGCGGCCAGCAGCCAGAGCCAGGCGGCGCCCATGCTCAGGTCAGGTTGCGGCCGTGGAACAGCTCTTCGATCTCGCGCTTCAACTGCCCCTCGATGCGCAGGCGGTCCTTGAAGCTCAGGTTCTTCGCCTTCTCCTCGAAGAGGTAGGTGTCGAGGTCGAACTCCTTCAGGTGCATCTTCGTGTGGAAGATGTTCTCCTGGTAGACGTTCACGTCGATCATCTCGTACTTCGACTTGATGGGCTTCGCGAGGAAGTCCTGGATCGAGTTGATGCGGTGGTCGATGTAGTGCTTCGTGCCCTTGACGTCGCGGGTGAAGCCACGGACGCGGTAGTCCATGATCACGATGTCGGACTCGAAGCTCTCGATCAGGTAGTTCAGCGCTTTCAGCGGCGAGATCACGCCGCAGGTCGCCACGTCGATGTCGGCGCGGAAGGTCGCGATGCCGTTGTGCGGGTGCGTTTCCGGGTAGGTGTGCACCGTGATGTGCGACTTGTCGAGATGCGCGACCACGGAGGCCTCGACCTCGTCGTGTTCGACCACGGCGTCGGCGATGATCTCCTTGCCGGCGGCCTTCTTGTCGATGACCGGCTCCTCGGAGATGAGGATGGTCACCGAGGCGCCCTGCGGGTCGTAGTCCTGGCGGGCCACGTTGAGGATGTTCGCGCCGATGATCTCGGCCACGTCGGTCAGGATCTGCGTCAGGCGCTCGGCGTTGTAGGCCTCGTCGATGTACTCGATGTAGCGCTGGCGCTGCTCCTCGGTGACCGCGTAGCAGACGTCGTAGATGTTGAAGCTCAGCGCCTTGGTGAGGTTGTTGAAACCTTGCAGGCGGAGGCGCGGCAGCGGCTTGACCACGGCGGAGGTCCTTCAGGAGGGAGCGCGTTGGGGGCGCGATTATCGGGCAAGTGGCCCCGGGGAACCACCTTCGCCGATCGCGATGTCGAAAATGCGATTGAATCCACAGACGTGGGGGTCCTAAGCTTGCACGCACGCTTCGAGGACAACCCATGATCCAGACCGCTTCCGCCTCCCTGCTGACCCCGACGGTCCGCTTCGCGGTGGCCAGCTCGCCGCTGGACCTCGACAAGGCCACCCTGGCCCGGTTCCTCGACCAGTGCCATCGGCGGAAGTACCCGAACCGCACCGACGTTTTCCGCCCCGGAGACGCGGCCACCACCCTGTATTACGTGGTGTCGGGCTCGGTCAGCGTGATCAGCGAGGAGTCCGACGACCGCGAGCTGGTGCTGAGCTACGCCAATCCGGGCGATTTCGTCGGCGAGATGGGCCTCTTCGTGAAGGCGGACAAGCGCGTCGTCACGCTGCGCACCCGTTCGCCGGTGGAGCTGGCCGAAATCAGCTACGAGCGCCTGCACCAGCTGCTGACCGGCCCGCTCTCGGCCGACGCGCCGAAGCTGCTGTACGTGATCGGCGCCCAGCTGTCGAAGCGCCTGCTCGAAACCAGCCGCAAGGCCAGCCGCCTCGCCTTCCTCGACGTCGGCAGCCGCATCGTCCGCGCGCTGCACGACCTCTGCGACGAGCCGGACGCGATGAGCCATCCGCAGGGCACGCAGATCCGCGTGTCGCGGCAGGAGCTGGCGCGGATCGTCGGCTGTTCGCGCGAGATGGCGGGGCGCGTGCTGAAGCAGCTGCAGGAGCAGGGCCTGCTGCACGCCCGCGGCAAGACCATCGTGGTGTACGGCACGCGCTGACCGGCGGCGCGACCGCGGCGCCGCGCGGCGCCGTGGGGCCCTCAGTCGAACAGCGCTTTCAGCGCCGCGCCGGGTTCGTCCGCGCGCATGAAGGCTTCGCCGACGAGGAAGGCGTGCACGCCGGCGGCGCGCATCGTTTCGACGTCGTCGCGGGCGAGGATGCCGCTCTCGGTGACGAGGCGACGGTCGGCCGGCACGCTGTGCCTCATGTCGAGCGTGGCCTGCAGCGAGACGTCGAACGTGCGCAGGTTGCGGTTGTTGATGCCGATCAGCGGCGACGCGGTCTGCAGCGCGCGCTCGAGCTCGTCGGCGTCGTGCACCTCCACCAGCACGTCGAGGCCGAGGCCCATCGCGAGGTTGCTGAAGCCCGCGAGCTGGGCGTCGTCGAGTGCCGCGACGATCAGCAGCACCGCGTCGGCGCCGAGCGCGCGGGCCTCGTGGATCTGGTATTCGTCGACCGTGAAGTCCTTGCGCAGCACCGGCAGATCACACGCACCGCGCGCCTGCACGAGGTAATCGTCGTGGCCCTGGAAGAAGTCGACGTCGGTCAGCACCGACAGGCAGGCCGCGCCGCCGCGCTGGTAGCTGGCGGCGATCTCGGCGGGGCGGAAATCAGCGCGCAGCACGCCCTTCGACGGGCTGGCCTTCTTGACCTCGGCGATGACGGCGGCGCGGCCGGCAGCGATCGTCGCCTCGAGCGCATCGGCGAAGCCGCGCACCGGCGACGCGTCGCGGGCGCGGGCGGCGACGTCGGCGAGCGGCTGCCGGGCGCGACGCTCAGCGACTTCCTCGACCTTGCGGGCGAGGATCTTCTGCAGCACGTCGCTCATGCCGAGGCTCCGGGGGCCGCGATCGGCGCGACGGCCAAAGCCGCTTTCGCCTGCGTCAGCGCGACGAACTGATCGAGCTTGGCGCGCGGCGCGCCGGTTGCCATCGAGGCACGCGCGCGAGCCAGGCCGTCCTGGATGCTCACCGCGATGCCGGCGGCGTAGAGCGCCGCGCCGGCGTTGAGCGCGACGACGTCACTGGCCGGGCCGGCCGTGCCGGTGATGGCCTCGAGCAGCATCGCTTTCGACGCCTGCGGATCGTCGACGCGCAGCGCCGACAGCGGCGCGCGGGCCAGGCCGAAATCCTCGGGGGCGATTTCATACTCCGTGATCTCGCCGTTGCGCAGCTCGCCGACCAGCGTGCGCTCGCCGAGCGAGATTTCATCCACGCCATCGCGGCCCCAGACCACCAGCGCGCGCCGGCTGTCGAGCTTCTTCAGCACGCGGGCCTGGATGCCGACGAGGTCGGGGTGGAAGACACCCATGAGGATGTTCGGCGCAGCGGCCGGATTGGTCAGCGGCCCGAGGATGTTGAACAGCGTGCGCACGCCCATCTCGCGGCGCACCGGGGCCACGTTCTTCATCGCCGGGTGGTGGATCGGCGCGTACATGAAGCCCATGCCGCTCTCGGCGAGGCACGCAGCCACGTGCGCGGGCTGCAGCTCGATCGCGCAGCCGAGCGCTTCGAGCACGTCGGCGCTGCCCGACTTCGAGCTGACGCTGCGGTTGCCGTGCTTCGCCACCGTCGCACCGGCCGCCGCCGCGACGAACATGCTGGCGGTGGAGATGTTGAAGGTGTGCGCGCCGTCGCCGCCGGTGCCGACGATATCGACGAAGTGCGCCGCATCGGGCACCTCGACCTTGGCCGAGAACTCGCGCATCACCTCCGCCGCACCTGCGATCTCGCCGACGGTTTCCTTGCGCACGCGCAGCGCGATGAGGATGGCCGCGGTCATCACCGGCGACACGTCGCCGCGCATGACCTGGCGCATCAGGTCGATCATCTCGTCGTGGAAGATCTCGCGCTGCTCGATGACGCGCTGCAGGGCCTGCTGGGGGGAAATCGGCATGGGTCAGCGACGCTCGATGAAGTTCTTCAGCAGGGCGTGGCCGTGCTGGGTGAGGATGGATTCGGGATGGAATTGCACGCCTTCGACGGGGAACTCGCGGTGGCGCAGGCCCATGATCTCGTCGATGCCGCCGTCGGGGCCTTCCGTCCACGCGGTGACTTCGAGCGTGGGCGGCAGCGTTTCCTGCTTGACCACCAGCGAGTGGTAGCGCGTGGCCTCGAACGGATCGGGAACGCCGGCGAACACGCCCGTTCCACCGTGGCGGATCATCGAGGTCTTGCCGTGCATGATGACTTTCGCGCGCACCACGTCGCCGCCGAAGGCCTGCCCCAGCGACTGGTGGCCGAGGCAGACGCCGAACACCGGGATGCGCAGGCCGAGGGTTTTCATCACCTCGACCGACACGCCCGCCTCGTTCGGCGTGCAGGGGCCCGGCGAGATCACGATGCGCTCGGGCTTCAACGCGTCGATCTGCGCGACCGTCAGTTCATCGTTGCGGATGACGCGGACGTCTTCACCGAGCTCCTGCAGGTACTGCACGAGGTTGAAGGTGAAGCTGTCGTAGTTGTCGATCATGACCAGCATGGTGGTCGGGATTCCTCGCGGGCGCGTGCGGCCTCGAAACAGCGCGGAATAGTACCCGACCCGTTCCTTGCCGCGCCGCGTCGATGGGCGTAGCGTCCGGGCGAACCGCAGGAGGGACGCCTTGGGCCTCGCCACATCCCCGCTTCGCCACGCCGGCGCGGTCAGCCTCGCCGCATCCCTCCTTGGCGCGTCCTTCGCGGCTTCCGCGCAGCAGGCCGTGTCGCCGTTCGCCGACCGGCTGACCGGCGACTGGAACGGTTCGCGGCTCGCGTTGGCGCGGCGCGGCATCTCGATCGACGTCGATGCCACGCTGTACTACCAAGGCGTCGAGTCGGGCACCGGCAACGACGGCTATGACTTCGGCAGCCGCTTCGATCTGTTCCCGACGCTCGACACCGGCAAGCTCGGCTGGTGGGAACGCGGCTTCATCCGCGCGCACGTCGAATACCGCACCGACGACCTCGACCCCACGCTGGGCGGCACGCTGATGCCGACGAGCCTGGGCGTGCGGCTGCCGGCCGACGCGCACGATTGGACGCTGAGCTCGCTGCACCTGGTGCAGCGCATCGGCGAACGCAGCACGCTGATCGCGGGCAAGATCAACACCGTCGACCTGCTGGCCGGCGAGCGGGTGTTCGGCGGTTACGGCGTGTCGCGCTTCGGGCACCTCGCCTTCGCCGCGCCGATCAACGGCCTGACGCCGCCGGTGATCATGGGCGGCATCCTGAAGATCGAGACCCCGTCGCTCGGCTGGACGCTGATGCTCTACGACGCCAACGATCGCACGCGCGACAGCTTCGACGACCTGTTCGGTGACGGCGTGAACGTCTCCGTTGGCGCGACGCACGGCTTCGAGATCGGCGGGCGCGCCAGCAGCGTGAACGTGTCGACCATCTACAGCACCAAGGAGGGCATCGACCTCGGCGACGTGCTGCTGCCGCCGGAGTTGGAGACCGGCGTGAAGTCCGACTCGTGGCACGTGAGCGCGCAGTTCAACCACGCGCTGTGGAGCGACGCCGCCGCGGGCCGCAGCCTGGCCTTTTCGATCAAGGGCGGCCTCAGCGACGGCAACCCGAACCCCTACGAGCGTTGGGTGACGACCGGGCTGGCCGGCACCGGGCTGTTCGCGGCGCGCCCGCGCGACGGCTACGGCATCGGCGCGTTCCACTACCGCTTCAGCACCGATCTCCGGAATGCGCTGGTGCCGCTGGCGCGCTTCGGCGACGAGTACGGCCTCGAGGCGTTCTACGACGCGACGCTGGCGGCAGGACTCACCGTTGGCGCGAACCTGCAGTGGATCGAGCCGACGTTCAGCGGCAGCGACCGCGCACTGACGCTGGGCCTGAGGGCGCGACTGCGCTTCTGAATACGTATTCAACGGCTTGCCGCGCTCCCGGGCGCGGCGGACGCTCCGGTCACCGTCGCTGCCGTCGCGCATCCCGCCATGAACGCCCCAACCCTCGTCGTCGCCTCATGCTCCAGCGTCGGCCGTTCCGCGATGCGGTGCCTCGCCCTGCTGCTCGCACTGCTGCCCGGCGTCGCCGCGGCCGAGGCCATCCTGCACGCCTTCAACTGGCGCTATGCCGACGTCGAGGCGCGCGCCGCGGAGATCCGCCGGCTGGGCTACGCCGGCGTGCTGGTGTCGCCGCCGCTGAAGAGCGAGGGCGCGCCGTGGTGGGCGCGCTACCAGCCGCAGGACTATCGCGTCATCGACTCCCCGCTCGGCGACACCGAGGCCTTCGAGCGGATGAGCGCCGCGCTCGAGCTGCGCGGGGTCAAGCTGTACGCCGACCTCGTGCTCAACCACATGGCGAATGAAGCCGACCGGCGCGCCGATCTCGACTACCCCGGCGCGCGGGTGCGCGCGATCTATGCCGCCGACCCCTCGCGCTGGCAGCGCCAGCGGCTGTTCGGCGACCTGTCGACGGACCTGTTCATCGCCGCCGACTTCAACCCGCCGTTCTGCATCACCGACTACAACAACGTGACGCAGGTGCAGAGCGGGCGCCTGTGCGGGGGCAGTGGCGACCCCGGCCTGCCCGACCTGCAGGGCAGCGCCAAGGTGATCGCCGCGCAGCGCCAGTACGTGGCGGCGCTGATCGCGCTCGGTGCGGACGGCTTCCGGCTCGACGCGGCGAAGCACATGACGTTGGCGCACGTGAACGCGGTGTTCGACCCCGCGCTGCTCGGCGGGCGGCCGGTGTTCGGCGAAATCATCACCGGCGGCGGTCGTGGCAACACCGAGTACGCGATTTTCCTGAAGCCGTGGCTGCAGCAGACCCCGCTGCAGGCCTACGACTTCCCGCTGTTCCACCGGCTGCGCCAGGCCTTCGGGTTCGGCGGCGACCTGTCGATCCTGCTGACGGCGCAGGCCGACGAGCAGTCCATCGACCAGAGCCGCGCGTGGACCTTCGCGGTGAACCACGACCTGCCGCTGAACGGCATCTTCCGCAACCTGATCATGGACGCCACCGATGAAACGCTGGCGTGGGCGTGGCTGTTCGCGCGCGGCGAAGGGACGCCGCTGCTGTATTCCGACAACAACGAAAGCGGGGACAACCGCTGGCGTGACCTGTATCGCCGCGAGGACATCGCCGCGATGCTCGGATTCCACAATGCGCTGGCCGGCGAACCGATGCGCGTCGTGTCCTCGTCGAACTGCCATCTGCTGTTCCGTCGCGGCGACCGCGCGCTGGTGGGCATCAACAAGTGCGGCGAGCCGCGCACGCTGGCCGTCGACGTCGACGCGCACCCGCTGCGCGCGCCGGCGCGTTTCCGCGATGCGCTGTCGATGCACGCTCTGGCCGTCAATGGCGGACCGTTGACCGTCGAACTGCCGGCGCGTTCCGCACGACTGTGGCGCTTCGACGCCGAGGCCAGCGGCTGCGGCACGCGCGCCGAGCGTCGCAAGGACCGGGTGCGCTGCCGCGGCGACGCGATGCCCGGCGACACGGCGCCACGCGCCAAGCGCCCCGTGATCGAAAACGGGACGATGCCGGTCCGCGAGCGCGACTAGAGGCCTTTTGCCGCCTGCGCGACGGCGCGGAACAGCGCACGGCTCTTGCTCATCGTCTCTTCCCACTCTTTCTCGGGGTCGGAGTCGTAGACGATGCCGGCGCCGGCCTGCACGTGCAGCTGGCCTTGCGTGATCACCGCGGTGCGGATGGCGATGGCGGTGTCGGCGTCGCCCCACCAGTTCACGTAGCCGACCGCGCCGGCATAGATGTTGCGCTGGTGCGGTTCGAGCTCGCGGATGATCTCGAGCGCGCGGATCTTCGGCGCGCCGCTGACCGTGCCCGCGGGGAAGGTCGCCTTCAGCACGTCGGCGTAACTCAGGCCGCCTTTGAGCGTGCCCTGCACTTCCGAAACGATGTGCATCACGTGGCTGTAGCGCTCGATGACGAACTGTTCGGGCACGCGCACGCTGCCCGCTTCGCTGACGCGGCCGGCGTCGTTGCGGCCAAGGTCGATCAGCATCAGGTGCTCGGCGCGCTCTTTCGGATCATTGAGCAGCTCCGCTTCGAGCGCCTTATCGGCGTCGGCATTCGCGCCGCGTGGCCGCGTGCCGGCGATCGGGCGGACCGTGACCGTGCCCTGCTGCTGACGCACGAGGATCTCCGGCGACGAGCCCACGACCTGCAGCGCGCCGGTGTCGAGGAAGTACATGTAGGGCGACGGATTCAGCGCGCGCAGCGCGCGGTAGACGTCGACCGGTCGCGCCTTGAACGGCACCGACAGGCGCTGGCTCAGCACCACCTGGAACGCATCGCCGGCCGCGATGTAGTCCTTGGCCTTGAGCGCCGCGGCCTTGAAGCCCTCCTTGCTGAAGCCGCTGACGAAATCCGATTCGTCGACGATGCCGGCATCGAGCACGTCGGGGTAGCTCGCGCCGGCATGGCGCAGACGATGCGTCAACGAATCCAGCCGAGCCTGCGCGCGCGCCAGCGCCTGCGGCTCGGCCGGGTTCGCGTGCACGATGAGGTAGAGCTTGCCCTTCAGGTTGTCGAACACCGCCAGCTCTTCGCTGAGCAGCAGGAAGATCTCGGGCGTGCCGAGATGGTCGGGCGCAACGGGCTTGGCGAGCTTCGGCTCGATGTAGCCGATGCACTCGAAGCCGAACCAGCCGACCAGGCCGCCGGTGAATCCGGGCAGATCGTCGATGCGCGGCACCGAGTACGAGGCGCGCAGGCGCTCGACTTCGCCGAGCGGGTCGGCCAACTCGCGCGTCTCGACGACCTCGCCGAATTCGCGGGCGGTCAGCGCGTGGCCGTGCACGCTCCACGTCCGTCGCGCCGGCAGGCCGATGATGCTGTAGCGGCCCCAGTTTTCGCCGCCTTCGACCGATTCGAACAGATAGGCGTTCGGGCCGTCGACGAGCTTCAGGTACACCGACAGCGGCGTGTCGAGGTCTGACAGCACCTCGCGCACGACCGGGATGCGGTTGTGGCCGGCGGCGGCGAGGCGGGCGAATTCAGCGGGATTCATTGATGCAGGCAGGCGGCTGGGGCCGCGGAGTGCGAGGGCTTTGCAGTATGCCAGTGCGACTGCGATGAACTGTCATGAAGCGCCGTCAGACTGCGCCGCGCATAGCCAAGGACGAAACGGGGGCTACGGACGGCCCCACCCTTCAGCGCAGCGGCAGACGCAGCCGGAACACGACGCCGCTGACGTCGTCGAGGTTGTCGGCTTCCGCGCTGCCGCCGTGTGCGGCCGCCACGAGCTTGACGACGTGCAGGCCGAAGCCGAGATGGACGGCACCGTCGGCGCTGCGCGAGCGCTCGCGCATTGACACCAAAGAGTCGAACAGCCGATGGCGCATCGCCTCGGGAAGTCGCGGGCCGGTGTTCGTCACTTCGATGACGACGTCGCGCGTACCGCGTTGCAGCGCGATGCCGATCTCGCCGTCCTCGGGCGTGAAGCCGCGGGCGTTGTCGATGAGCTTGTCGAGCGCCTGCACCAGCAGCTCGGGTGCGCCGTGGAATGGGCACGGGGTGTCGACGTCGTCGATCAGAAGCCGTCGCGGTGCCAGCACAGCGCGGTAGCCCTCGCCGACCTCGGCGAGCAGGCGCGCCAGATCGAAGGTTTCGTGCTCGGCGGCCGCGATGGCGTGCTCGATGCGCGTGGCTTCGCTCATGGTCCGAACGAGCTGGCCCATGCGCTCGACGCCGTCGCGGGCGCGCGCGACGTAGGGCCGCGCGTCGGCCGGAAGCGCGGCGAGATCGAGGTTGTCGAGCGAACTGCGGACGATGGCCAGCGGCGTCTGCAGCTCGTGCGAGAGCTTCGACGCCAGTGAACGCAGGTAGCTGGTGTAGGCGGCGATCTCGTCGAGCAGCTGCGAGAAGCTACGGGAGAGATCACCGATCTCATCGCGCGCACTCGACACCTCGAAGCGGCGCACTTCACCGCTGCGATCGAGCGCCTGCTCGGCGGCGTCGCGAAGGCGGCGGATGCGCTGCGACAGCCGCGTGGCGAACAGAAAGGCGACGCCGCCCGAGGCGAGGAAAGCGAGCAGCGTCAGGCCGAAAAGGTGCGCCGCGGCGCGATCGGCAAGCAGCAGCGCTTCGGCATTGCTGCGATCGAGCCGCAGCACTGCACGCACCTCGCCGTCGACGCGCACCGGAACCGCGCTGCTCAAGATCAGCCGCGTGCCCTGCGGATCGCGACGCCAGCGCGATTCCGCGCGACCTTCGGCCGCGGCGAGACGTTCCGGGCGGTCGTCGCGCAGCGCAGACGCGTCCGCGCTGGACGACTCCAACCCGGCGGCATCGAGCATCGCCCGATAGAACAGGCGCCGCCACGACAGCACGTCGTCCCCGGCGGCATCGGCGCGGAGCGCGCCGTCGGCGGCGAGCGCCCAGCCGCGGGCATCAAGCACCACGGCGCGCACATCGTCGGGCACCAGCGCCCGGAGCTCACGCTGGAGGCGCAGCGACGGGCGATACAGCACGAAACGCGGCGATGAGGTTTCCTCGACCGTGTCGCTGCCGTCGGCCTCGCGACGCGTGATCCGAAGCGCGTCGAGCGACAGCCCCTGTGGCAGCGCCAGTTCCACCGCGTAGCCCGTCGGCGTTTCGCGCCAGCCGCCCTCGGCAAGCACCGGTGCCGCGCTGCCGTCCGGCGCGGCCGCGCGCGTGCTGCCGTCAGCGCGGGCCGCCAGCTTCAGGCGCATCGGGCCGAGGCTGGTGTCGAGATCGAGCAGCACGGCGTCGATGGCGAGATCGCCGGGCCAGTGCGCTTCACCGCGCTGCGGCGTGGCGTCGTCGACGGCAACGAAGATCATTCGCCGCTCGTTGTATTGCCCGACGGCAAAGCGCGTGCCGGGCAGCGCGGTGTCCGATTCGAGCGGCGTGGCGACGGCACCCCAATCGCCGGCGTCGCCATCGAGACGCGGCGACGCCGACAGCGCGTGCACCGGCAGCGAGGGCGCGACTGGTGGCAGCAGTGATGGCCGCAGCGCGAGGCTGCGCGCCAGCGCTTCACCCGAGGCTTCGAGCGCCTGCTGCTGGCCTTGTCGCAGCAGACTTTCCATCTGCACCAGCGCCTGCCACGCCGCCCACGGCAGCACCAGGGCTATCAAAGCGAGCAGCAGCAGTTGCCGACGCAGGCTCATGGGCGCGTCATCGCATCATCGCGCGTCACGCAGTGCTTGCGACGCGTTGCGCAACCGTCATTCACGGCCGCCAGCGGTAACCGGCGCCGTGCACGGTGTCGACCTCGTCGAAGGCGGTGTCGATGGCCTGGAATTTGCGGCGGATGCGCTTGATGTGCGAAGTCACGGTGGCATCGTCGACGACCACCTGCGCCTCGCGCATCAGCTGCTCGCGGTTCTTGACGTGGCCGGGGTGGCGCACCAGCGCGTGAACGATCCAGAACTCGGTGACGGTGAGCGGCACCGCCTCGCCGTTCCAGCTCACCTGCATGCGTTCGAATTCGAGCTTTAGCCCGCGCAGCACGATCACCGAATCGCGTGTGGCCGGCGCGCGCAGCGCTTCGACGCGCCGCAGCAGCGCGTGGATGCGCGCGGTGATGTGCGGCAGCGACACGCCCTTGCTCAAGTAGTCGTCGGCGCCGAGGCGCAGGCCGGAGATCACGTCGAGCTCGGAATCGCGCGCGGTCAGGAACAGGATCGGCAGGCTGGCCGAGCGAGCCCGCAGCTCGCGGCAGAGTTCATAGCCGCCTTCGAGCTCGTCGCCGAGACCGACGTCGATCATCACGAGGTCGGGCAGCTTCGCCGCGAACGCGGCGCGGGCTTCGGGGCGAGACGCGTAGGCCGACACCGCGAAACCGTGCTTGCGCAGCGCTTCGGCGTAGTTGTCGCGGATGGCGGGTTCGTCTTCGACGATGGCGATGGCGTGGGTCATGGCAGCCAGTCTAGCGGCGGTTTTCCCATGCGGAAGGCGCTGCCCGCGATTTGCCACCACGTGTCCGAATCCCGCCGCGCGGCAGCGGCGCGCCACCAGAACGAACGGATGCAATACCCGTCACGGAGGATGTCCCCAATGCCCAGTACCACCACTGCACTCGCCCCGTCTCGCCGCGGTCACCGGGTCACCGCGTCACCGCGATTCCGCGCCGAGCGCGGCGCGCTTTGGCTCGGATTCGGGCTCTGTTTCGCCACGCTGTTCGTGCTGCGCCACGCCGACCCGCGCTGATCGCCGTCGAGCTGAACCATCGAAAGGAACCGCCATGAGCCTCGAGATCGAACTCACCCCGGGTACGACCCTGGTTTCCGGCGCGCATGCCGGTGAGCCGCCGCGTGATGCCGCGCTCGCCCTCGCGCGTTTCCTCGGCCGCGTGCCGACGCCGCCCAGCGACGCGGAAGTCGCGCGCCGCTGCGGCTCAGCCGCGGGCAGCCGCCACTTCGGCGCGCATCCGCGCGATGACCTCGGCGTAGTCCGGCGCATTGAAGATGGCCGAGCCAGCGACGAAGGTATCGGCGCCCGCGGCGGCGATGGCGCGGATGTTGTCGGCCTTGACGCCGCCGTCCACTTCGAGGCGGATGGGCTTGCCGCTTGACTCGATGCGCTGGCGGATGGCTTCGATCTTGCGCAGCGCGGAGTCGATGAAGCTCTGCCCGCCGAAGCCCGGGTTGACGCTCATCACCAGCACGAGATCGAGGTTGTCGAGCGTGTAGTCGAGCACCTCGAGCGGCGTGGCCGGGTTCAGCACCAGGCCGGCCTGGCAGCCGTGGGACTTGATGAGCTGGATCGTGCGATCGACGTGGCGGCTGGCTTCCGGATGGAAGCTGATGATCGACGCGCCGGCCTTCGCGAAATCAGGAACGATGCGGTCGACCGGCTCGACCATCAGGTGTACGTCGATCGGCGCGGTGATGCCGTGCTTGCGCAGCGCTTCGCAGACCAGCGGGCCGATCGTCAGGTTCGGCACGTAGTGGTTGTCCATCACGTCGAAGTGCACCCAATCCGCACCGGCCTTCAGCACGGCGTTGACCTCGTCGCCGAGGCGCGCGAAATCGGCGGACAGGATGGACGGGGCGATGACGCAGTTCGACATGGCGGCTCTCGTTTGCTCAGCGCTCGCGGCGTCGCTGCTGGATCAGATCGTAGGCGCGGTTGATCTCGCGCAGTCTCTTGTCCGCCTGTGCCTTGAGTTCAGGCGCGGCGCCCTCGAGCTTGTCGGGGTGGTACTGCGAGACGAGTCGCTGCCAAGCGCGGCGCACGGTGTCGTCGTCGGCGCTTGGATCGACGTCCAGCACCATGTACGGGTCCGGCCCGCCGCGACGGAACCAGCCGCGGTCGAACCCCATGCCGATCAGCGCGCCGAGCACGCCGCCTGCGGGATGACGCAGCAGCAGCCAGCCGGCGAGAAATCCGAGGATCGTGCCGTACCAGCGCATCTCAGCGCTCCGCCGGCGGGCGGAAGCCCGGCTGCGCCGCGTACCAGCGCGCGAGCGCCTCGATGTCGTCGGGCTGCAGCGCGTTGCTGATCGCGTTCATCGCCACGGCCTTGCGGCTGCCGTCGCGGTAGGCGTTCAAGGCGAGCACGATGTAGGCCTCGTCCTGCCCACCGATGTGCGGCGTGCCCGGCTGCCGCGCGGTGCCGTTCTCGCCGTGGCAGGCCACGCAAAGGCCGAGCTGGGCGGGCTTGGCGAGCGTGGCATGGCTTGCGGGCACCACCGTGGCGGGCAGGCGCGCGGAGCCCGCCGGCGGGCTGGTCTGGGCGTGGAGGGCGGAAGCGGCGAGGAGCGCAAGGAGCGCGAGGGCGGGCAGCGGTTTCATGGGCGCGGAGTCTAGCGCGGTGTCGGTGAGCGGCGCCGCGACGGCGCGCCAAGGACGAAGCACCGGTGGGCTCGTGGCGATGCGAATAAGGAGCCCCGGCGCACCAACCAGCGCGAGCGCCGAAGGCGTGGCTCAGGGATGAGCCATCCGGCCGAGGGGCAGGAGCCCCCTTCGGCCGGACCGGCGAGTTCTTCGCGCGGACGGTGATGGGGCGGGCCAGCGTCGCCACGAGCCCATCGGAGCTTCGCATCAAGCGCGGCAGGCGCGAGGAGGCGATCGGCCGCCCCGCTACAATGCGCGCTTGCCCTACGCCGCCCTGCCCGCCGTGTCGACGACCCTGCACACCTCGAACCTCGCCCTGACGCTGCGCCACCGCGGCAAGGTGCGCGACGTCTACGATCTGCCCGCGGACGCGGACGGCCGCGGCCGCCTGCTGATGGTCGCCAGCGATCGGCTCTCGGCCTTCGACGTGGTGCTTCCTGATCCGATCCCCGGCAAGGGCGAGATGCTGTGCCAGATCTCGAACTTCTGGTTCGGCAAGACCGCGCACCTGATGCCGAACCACTTGACGGGCACCGATGTCGCTTCGGTGCTGCCGCCCGGCACCGACGCCGCGATCTACGCGAAGCGCGCGGTGGTGACGAAAGCGCTGAAGCCCCTGCCCGTCGAAGCGATCGCGCGCGGCTATCTGATCGGCAGCGGCTGGAAGGACTACCAGCGCACCGGCGGCGTCTGCGGCACCGCCCTGCCGACAGGCCTCAGGCAGGCAGAAAGACTGCCCGAGCCGATCTTCACCCCGAGCACCAAGGCTGCCGTCGGCGATCACGACGAGAACGTCAGCTTCGACACCGTCGTCGCGGCGATCGGCGGCGAGCTGGCGGAGCGCGTGCGCGACGCCACGCTCGCGATCTACCGCTTCGCTTCGGCGTATGCAGCGGAGCGCGGCATCCTCATCGCCGACACGAAGCTCGAATTCGGCCTCGATGCCGACGGCACGCTGGTGGTGATGGACGAAATGCTGACGCCCGATTCCTCGCGCTTCTGGCCGGCGGACACGTACTCGGTCGGCGTGAGCCCGCCGAGCTACGACAAGCAGTACGTGCGCGATCATCTGGAAACGCTCGACTGGAACAAGACCGCGCCGGGCCCGTCGCTGCCGGCGGAAGTGATCGCGGTGACGCGCGCGAAGTACGCCGAGGCGCTGCAGCGGCTCGCCGGAATCAGCGTCGATTGATGCGCGGCGCGGCCGGCCGACGGGTGCGCCACGTCGAACAGCGAGAGAGAACCCGATGAGCCGACTCCATTCCCTGCTCGACAACTACGGCCGCGACCACGAGAACGCGACCAACCAGGCGATCCATCTCGTCTGCGTGCCGGCCATCCTGTGGTCGATCATCGCGATGCTCTGGACGATCCCGGTGCCCGGCACGTGGTTCCATCCCGGCGCGTTCGCTGGCCTGTCGATGGCGGCACTCGCGGCGTGGTACTTCCGCGGATCGCGGCCGATCGGCCTCGGTGCAGCCCTCGCGTTCGTCGTCGCCGGCGCGCTGTGCTGGGCCATCGCGAACGCCGTCGGCATGCGCGGCTTGCTCATCGTCGCCATCGTGGTGTTCGTCGCCGCGTGGATCGGGCAGTTCATCGGCCATCGCATCGAAGGCAAGCGCCCGAGCTTCTTCACCGACCTCGTCTACCTGCTGGTCGGTCCGGCGTGGACGCTGTCGAAGCTCTACCGCCGCTTCGGCATCGCGTATTGAACGCGCTGCCTCCCCGCGACATCGGGCTGCTGCTGGTTGTCTGCGTCGTCTGGGCGATCAACTTCCTGACCTCGGCGTACGCGCTGCAGGAGTTTCCGCCGCTGCTGTTCACCGGCCTGCGCATGGCACTGCTCGCGGCGGTGCTGTGGCCTTTCCTGAAAGCGCCGGCGCCGGGGCAGTGGCCGCGCCTTCTCGGCATCAGCGTGGGGCTTGGCGTGGTGCACTTCGGCCTGAGCTTCTGGGCGCTGAAGCTGGCCGGTGACCTGTCATCGGTCGCGATCGTCATGCAGAGCTACGTGCCGATGTCGGCGCTGCTCGCGTGGTGGCTGCTCGGCGAGCGCTTCGCGTGGCGCACCGGGCTGGCGATTGCGGTGAGCTTCGCCGGCGTGCTGGTGCTCGGCTTCGACCCGCTGGTGCTCGACCGCCCGGCCTCGCTGCTGCTGATGCTGTGCTCGGCGGGCTTCCTGGCACTCGCCACGGTGATGATGCGCGGCCTGCAGGGCCAGACGCCGTGGAGCCAGCAGGGCTGGCTGGCGCTGATCAGCGTGGGCCCGCTGCTCGCACTCTCGTTCTTCATCGAAGGCCCGCTCACCGAAACGCTTTCCGGCGGCACATGGATCGGCTGGAGCGGCGTGGCGTATTCCGCGCTGGTGTCGTCGCTGCTCGGCCACGGTCTGTACTACGTGCTCGTGCAGCGTCACCCGGTCGCACAGGTGACGCCATGGCTGCTGCTGGCGCCCGTGCTCGCCGTCGCGCTCGGCGTGGCGTTCTGGGGCGATCGCCCGGGCCCGAAGCTTTGGATCGGCGGCGCCATGGTGCTCGGCGGCGTGCTCGCCATCGCGCTGCGAAGCTGGCAGAAAACCCGACAGGCCGTCGCCCGCGCCTGAGCGCGCACCCGCCCACCCAACCCCGATCGTCCGGAGTCGTCCATGGAGTTTTTCACCGGCCTTTGGCTCGGCATGCCCGTCTGGGTATGGCTGAGCTTCCTGACGGCCGTACTGCTCATCCTCGCCTTCGACCTCGGCGTGCTGCACAAGGAAGCGCACGAGATCGGCACCGCCGAAAGCCTGAAGATGTCGGCGCTCTACATCAGCCTCGGCATGCTGTGGGCAGTGGCGGTCTGGTGGTTCTATTTCCGCTACGTCGGCGACAACAGCATCGATCCGAAGATCGCGTCACTCGCCACGCCCGAGGCGAAAGCCTGGGAAGCGGTGAAGCTGTATCTGACGGGCTACCTGCTCGAACTCGCGTTGGCGATGGACAACGTCTTCGTCATCTCGATGATCTTCAGTTACTTTGCGATCCCGCGGATCTACCAGCACCGCGTGCTGTTCTGGGGCATCCTCGGCGTGATCGTGCTGCGCGCGATCATGATCGGCCTCGGTACCGCGCTGGTGCTGAACTTCGCGTGGATCCTCTACGTCTTCGCGGTAATCCTGATCCTCACCGGCATCAAGATGCTGCGCTCGATCGACGACGAGCCGGACATCGCGAACAACATGATTCTGAAGTTCCTGCAGAAGCGCATGCGGGTGACGCCTGAGCTGCACGGCGAGCGGTTCTGGGTGCAGCGGCCGGACTCGAAGACCGGCAAGCTCGTGTGGTTCGCCACGCCGCTGTTCCTGTGCCTGGTGCTCGTCGAGCTTGCCGACGTGCTGTTCGCGATCGACTCGGTGCCGGCCATCTTCGCCATCACGCCCGACCCGTTCATCGTCTACACCTCGAACATCTTCGCGGTGCTGGGCCTGCGCGCGCTGTTCTTCTCGCTGTCGGCGATGGTGCACCGCTTCCACTACCTGAAGTACGCGCTGGCCATCGTGCTGATCTTCATCGGCACCAAGATCTTCGTCGGCGACTGGATCTTCGGCGGCAAGGTGCCGGCGGCGATCAGCCTGTCGGTGACCTTCGGGCTGCTTGTCGGTGGCGTCGTCTACTCGCTGTGGAAGTCGCGCGACGTCGCCTCGGTCGCCCGCTGACGGCACCAAGGCCCGGCCGCACATCGCACCGGGCCTCCAGGGCGCGACGTTTCACCACTCGTTCACTCCGCCCTGACAGAATCGACGACGCGACTGCGGGCCCCTCTGGTCATGTGCAAGGCATGGCGATGTCGGAGTCGTTCATCGACGACTATCGATCGGCCTACGGAGTAAACCATGGAACTGTTGACCGGCCTCTGGCTGGGCATGCCCGTCTGGGTATGGCTCGCTTTTCTCGGCGCCGTGCTCGCCATCCTCGCTTTCGACCTCGGCGTCCTGCACAAGGAAGCGCACGAGATCGACGTCAAGGAAAGTCTGTGGATGTCGGCGCTCTACATCGGCCTCGGCCTCGCCTGGGCCATCGCCGTGTGGTTCATCTACTACGAGTACGGCGGCGACAAGGCCATCGACCCGCAGATCGCGAACCTGCCCACGCCCGAGGCGAAAGCCTGGGAGGCCGTCAAGCTGTACATGACCGGCTACCTCGTCGAAAAGGCGCTGGCGATGGACAACGTGTTCGTCATCTCGATGATCTTCACGTACTTCGCGGTGCCGCGGATCTATCAGCACCGCGTGCTGTTCTGGGGCATCCTCGGCGTCATCGTGCTGCGCGCGATCATGATCGGCCTCGGCGCGGCGCTGGTAATGAACTTCTCGTGGATCCTCTACGTCTTCGCGGTGATCCTGATCGCCACCGGCGTCAAGATGCTCTACGCCATCGACGACCAGCCCGACATCGCCAACAACTTCGCGCTGAACTTCCTGAAAAAGCGCATGCGGCTGACGCAGGAGCTGCACGGCGAGAAGTTCTGGGTGAGGCTGCCCGACAGCGCCACCGGCAAGATGGTGTGGTTCGCCACGCCGCTGTTCCTCTGCCTGGTGCTGGTCGAGATCGCCGACGTGGTGTTCGCCATCGACTCGGTGCCGGCGATCTTCGCGATCACGCCGGACCCGTTCATCGTCTACACCTCGAACATCTTCGCGATCCTCGGCCTGCGCGCGCTGTACTTCGCGCTGGCGGCGATGGTGCACCGCTTCCACTACCTGAAGTACGCGCTGGCCTTCGTGCTGATCTTCATCGGCTCGAAGATCTTCCTCGGCGACTGGCTGTTCGGCGGCAAGATGCCGGCCGAGATCAGCCTTGGCGTCACCTTCGGCCTGCTGGTCGGCGGCGTCGTGTATTCGCTGTGGAAGTCGCGCGGGCAGGCGTCGGACGCTGTCACGTCGGACCAGCTCAGATAGGCTCGAGCCACCCCACCTGATCCCTCGACAGGAGTCATCGCGTATGGAAAGACTATGGATGGTCGCACTGATCGGCGCTGGCTTTCTGGCCGGCTGCGCCGGAATCAATGCTCCGCCCGCCGCGGGCAGCCGGCACAACACCGCGATCGACCCGACGGACATCGTTGGCGCCGAAAGTGCGGACTGGGACACGCCCCCGAAGCTCATCAGCGGCAAGCGTCCGATCTATCCAATCTCCCAGGTCCTCAATGGGAACAGTGGATCGGCCATCCTTGCGTTCACTATCGATGTCGATGGCCGCGCGCGGGGGTTTGAGGTGCTGGAGGCGAGCGACAAACGCTTCGCCGACCACGCCATCATCGCGGTACGCGAGTGGACCTGGCAGCCTGCGACAAAGGACGGGGCGCCCATCGCGGCTCGCGTCAGCCAGTCGTTCGAGTTCGGCACGCGCTGACGATTCAACATCGCCTCGAGGCGCTTGCCTGACGGGAGGAACCAAGGGGCCTTCCGGCCCCTTGGTTCTTTCAAACCTCGCACCCTGCGAGGCCACTGGTACTTCCCCGGTCCGGGTTACCTCGGCGGCTGCCAGGTGTCCTTCTCCGTCGGCCGCAGCAGGAAGCGGCACAGCGCCGGCAGGAACACGATCGCCGCGATCATGTTCACCACGAACAGGAAGGTCAGCATCAGGCCCATGTCGGCCTGGAACTTCAGGTCCGACAGGATCCACGTCGCCACGCCCACCGCCAGCGTCAGCGCGGTGTAGAAGATCGCGATGCCGGTGGTCTTCAAGGCGATGAAGTAGCTCTCCGACAGCGTCTTGCCGGACAGCATCGCCTCGCGCATGCGGGCGAAGATGTAGATCGCGTAATCGACGCCGATGCCGACGCCGAGTGCGACGACGGTGAGCGTGTTCACCTTCATGCCGATGTCGAGCTCGACCATCAGCGAGTGGCCCAGCTCGGTCACCAGGATCAGCGGCAGCACGATGCAGGCTGCGGCCAGCGGATTCTTGAAGCTGAGCAGGCACATCACGAACACCGCGGCATACAGCAGCCACAGCATGATGTGCTCCTGCTCGCGCACCTCGTCGTTGATCGCCGCCATCACGCCGACGTTGCCCGTGCCGATGCGCGGGTTGACGACGTTCAGTGCCGGCGCCGACGGATCGCTCATCGCGGCCATGTGCGCTTCTGCCAGCTTCTCGCGGATGCCGGTGCGGTCGAGGTCGGGCAGCGCGTCGCCCTCGGCGAGACCGAGCACGGTGCGGATGCCCGTCACGTTGGCGGTCTCGGCTTCGCGGAACGCCTTGATCGCCTGCACCACGCGGTCGATGGTCGTCGCCTTGTGGTCGGTCAGGAACACCGTCACCGGCATCACCGAGCAGTCGTTGTTGAGCAGGCCGGTGTCGGTCTCGAAGCTCTGCGTGGCCGTGCGCAGGTTGTCCGGCACGCGCGGCAGCTCGCGCCAGCGCACGTTGCCCTCGTTCCAGCCCGCGCTGGCGATTTTCGCGGCCATCGGCAGGCTGATCACCTGCTGCACGCCTTCGACGTTCGCCAGATGCCACGACAGGCGGTCGATGACCTCCATGACGCGGTAGTTCGTGCAGGCGTCCGGGCTGGTTTCGACGATGACGTTGATGGTGTCGATGCCGAGCGCGAAGCGCTGCGTGATCTGCCGCGCGTCCTGGTTGAAGCGCGATTCCGGCCGCAGCTCGGCCACGCCGGACTCCGCGTCGCCGATCATCACCTTGTCGCCGTGCGCTTCAGCGAAGAACCAGATCAGCGCACCGGCCACGACGACGACGGCGGCCGCGCCGGGCTTCGAGAGCCGCGACAGCAGCGCCCAGATCTTGTCGAACTGGGTGAGCTGGCGCAGGCGGAACTCGCGCTTCTTCTCCATGTTGCGGAGCGTCGTGTAGCTCAGCAGCACCGGCAGCAGCACGAGGTTGGTCAGCAGCGTCAGGCCGACGCCCACCGTCGCCGTGATGGCGAGCTCGCGCACCATCTGGATCTCGATCAGCATGATCGTCGCGAAGCCGATGCAGCCGGCCAGCAGCGCCACGGTGCCCGGGATCAGCAGCAGGCGGAAGCTGGCTTTCGCCGCTTCGAGCGGCGAGATGCCCTGGCGCTGGCGCAGCTCGTCGGGGCTGCCGTCCTCCATGCCGCCGAAGAAGATCTCGCCGCGGAAGCGGTTGATCATCTGCTCGCCGTGGCTGACCGCGATCGCGAAGATCAGGAACGGCGTCAGCATGTTCATCGGGTCGATGCCGTAGCCGAGCAGTCGCAGCGCGCCAAGCATCCACACCACGGCGACGAGCGCAGCGAACACCGTCAGCGTCGCCAGTTTGGCCGACGTCGAGTAGATGAACAGCAGCAGCCAGGTGAAAGCGATGGTGATCGCGAAGAACAGCACCACCGACTTCGCACCGTCGGCGATGTCGTCGACCATCTTCGCGAAGCCGATGATGTGCACCGAGTAGTCATCGCCCTCGTACTTGGCGCGGATCGCTTCGAGCTGGTCGCCGATCGCCTGGTAGTCGAGCTTGCCGCCCGGCGCCTGGTCCTCGGGGATCAGGTCGGCCCACACCATCGTCGCCGACCAGTCGCGCGCGACGAGGCGGCCGAGGATATTCGCCTTGACGATGTTGCCGCGGATGCGGTCGAAATCTTCCGGCGCGGCGGCGAAGCCCTCGACGTTCGGCGAGAAGGTGTCGGGGATGACGTTGCCGCCGGAGAAACCGTCTTCCACGACCTCGACGAAGCGCGTGTTGGGCGTGAACAGCGAGCGCACGCGCGCGTCGTCCGTCGCCTCCATGGCCATCACGTCCTTGGTGACGTTCTCGAGCGTGGCCATGTAGGCCTGGTCGAAGATGTCGCCGTCCTTCGCGACCACCGCCACCAGCACGCGGTTCGCGCCGCCGAACTCCGCCATGTACTCGACGAAGGTCGACATGTACGGGTGTTCGCGCGGGATCTGCTTCATGAACCCCGCATCGACGCGAAGCTGGCTGGCGAAGAACGCCATCGCCACCGTCACGATGGCGAACAGCGCCATCACGATCGCGCGGTTGTTGAAGATCACGCGCTCCAGCGCGCGGTGGAAGGCGGTATCGCCCGATCCGGAATTACCGAGCGCCATGGCGGTCCGCTCCCTTGTCGCCAATCACGATGAGCCCGCCCGCGGCGTCGGGGATGGCGCCCGACAGGACGGGCGTTTCGCCGTCCGCGTTCTGGAAGATGCTGCGCTCGAACGGCGAAGCGCCGTCGGCGCGCTGCAGGATGGTGCCTTCGTTGCCGACCAGCACGGCGCCGCCGTCGGCGAGCGCGGTGCCGCCCATCAGCGCGACCTCGGTGCCGGTGTCGAGGCGGCTCCAGCTGTCGCCGCCGTCGGTCGATTCGAACACGTGGCCGCGCAGGCCGAAGGCGAGCACATGCCCGGCGTCCCAGGCGATGACGCCGAACATCGAGCCCTCGTACGGGAAGTCGAGCCGCTGCCAGGTGTCGCCGCCGTCGCGGGAACGGAACATCGCGCCGCGTTCGCCGGCGAGGTACAGCGTGCCGCCGGCATCGCGGCCGATGGCGTTGAGATGCGGGTCTTCCTCGTCCTCGAGCACGAGCTCGTCGGCGCTGAGCACGCCGCTGTCGTCGAAGCCGAGGCCGTCGTCGACGGGCGCCGCGTCGGCCTCCGGCGCGTCGGACGCCGCCGGGGCCCCGCCCTTCACCGAAAGCGCCTCCCAGGTCTGCCCGCCATCGCGGGTCCGCAGCAGCGTGCTGAACGCACCGACCGCGAAACCGGTGTTGGCGTCGACGAACAGCAGGTCGAGGATCGGCGCGCCCTGCGAGGGCTCGTAGCTCTCCGGATTCCAGATGTCGAGGCGCTGGCGCGTCCAGGTGTCGCCGTTGTCGCTGGAGCGCAGGATCACGCCGGAGTGCCCGGCGGCCCACAGCTCGCCGTCGGCGCTGGCGATGCTCGTCAGAGCGACGCGCGTCGGCGTCTGCAGCTGCGTCCACTGGCCGGCGTCGTCGCCGCGCAGCGCGATGCCGCGCTCGCCGACCGCGAACAGGCCCGCGCTGCTGCGCGCGAGATCGAGCAGCAGGGCTTTCGAGGCGAGGGGCTTCGGTTCGGAAGGCAGCACCGAGGGGTCGTCGGTCGGCGGATCTTGCGCCGGCAGCGCGGTAGCCCACAGCAGGGCCGCACCGAGGGCGAGGACCAGCGGCGTCCGACGTCGCGAGGCATTCGGGGAATTCGGGGACATGGAACCCTCAAGCAAAAACGGGCGGCGCCGTGAAGCGCCGCCCGCGGAAAGAACGCGCCACGATGGAGGCCGTGGCGCGGTGGGTCAGCGGACGCCCGCGGCGCGCAGGTTCTGCGGCGAGAAGTCCGCCGGCGTGGCCTGGTAGCCGAAGTCGTAGGGCTTGTCTTCCTCGTTGTCGAGCAGGCCCGCGAGGTAGCGGCCCGACTTCAGGTCGTAGTGCGCCTCGATCGTCGACCAGAACGTCGGCACCTCGTAGTAGTTGATCGACGGCGCTTCCGACACGCGCCAGATGTTGCCCTGGCCGTCGTAGTGGTCGATCGCGAGGATCTGGTAGCTGTCCTCGTCGAGGTAGAAGGTGCGGCGGCTGTTGATGTGGCGGGCGCCCGCCTTGACCTTCGCCTCGACCACCCACACGCGATGCAGCTCATAGCGCAGGAAGTCGGGGTTCAGATGGCCCGGACGGACCAGGTCGGACACCTTCGTGTTGTTGCTGTGCGCCTTGTACGAGTTGTACGGGACGTACATTTCCTTCTTGCCGACGGTCGTCCAGTCGAAGCGGTCCATCGCGCCGTTGAACATGTCGGTCATGTCGTTGGTCGACAGGCCGTCCGACGCGGTGGCCGGGTTGTCGTAGGCGACGTTCGGCGCGCGACGCACGCGGCGCTGGCCGGGGTTGTAGATCCACGCCTGGCGCGGCGCGGCGCGCGCGTTCAGCGTTTCGTGCACCAGCAGCACCTGGCCGGCGAGACGCGCCGGGCCGAGCACGTCCTGCAGGAAGTACACGAGGATGTTGTTGATGTTCTCCGTCGTGTTGCCCGGCTTGTAGTACAGGCCGAGCAGGCGCTCCTGCAGGCGGATCATCGTGTACTGGCCGCCCGGCGTCGGCGCGACGCGGTTGGCCCAGCGGCGGCCCGAGACGCCCTTGTACTTGAGCTTGTGGTTCCAGATCAGCTCGTAGGCGTTCTGCGGCACCGGGAACGGGAACCCTTCCGCGCAGTTCTGCACGCCTTCGCCGTTCGCGACCAGCTGGCACTTGGTGGCGTTGGTCTTGGTGAAGTCGTAGGTGCGCTGCGGGAACGAGGCCGAACGGCGCGTCGGGTAGACGTCCATGCGGAACGTCGGGTAACGCGTGAACATCGCCTTCTGGCCGGCCGTCAGGTTGTCGCCGTACTGCGCCACGTTCGCGCGGGTGATCTGGAACTTCGGTCGGTCCGCGGCGAACGGGTCCGGATGGAACATGCCGTTGCGGTAGCCCGCCGGCGGGCGGGTGATGCCGCCATCCCAGGCGGGGATGGTGCCGGCGGCGTTGCCGGCCTTCTCGGCACCGACCGGGGTCAGCGTCTGGCCGAGCGCGGCCGCTTTCGCCGCATCCACCGCGGCGTGGGCGACGCTGGCCGACAGGGCCAGCGCGCCGAAGGTGGCTGCAAGTGCAGCCGTGGTCGTCAATTTCATGCTGTTCCCTCCCAGGAGCATCAGAATGCGTAACGGACGCTGGCGGACATGAAGTCGCGGTCGGAGATCTGGTTGAACGTGCCGCCACCCGAGAAGCGGGTGTAGGCCAGATCGAAGATCCACGTGTTCAAGTAGTTGAACTCGGTGCCGAGCGTCAGCGACTTGCGGCCCTCGAGGAAGTTGCCGCCCGGGCCCGGCGAAATGCCCTCGACGTCATGGTTGAACGCCACGCGCGGCGAGAAGGTGAACGCGGTGCCGAGGAAGCTGTTGTAGTCGGCGCGCACCGCGAGGCGATAGCCCCAGGAGAAGTCGGTCGGGAAGCCGCCGGTCAGCGTCTGCGGATTGCGCGTGCAGCCCGCCAGGGCCGGGTTGAACACCGCCGCCGCGTTGGTGCCGGTGAACTGCGGCACGTCGGCGATCGAGCAGCCGCCACCGGTGTCCGTACCCTCGCCCTCGTAGCGCAGGTTGGAGTCAAGGTCGACATCGGTCCATCCGAGTTCGGCCACGGTCGCGATCTGGTCGGCGCCGAGCACCTGGCCGAACACCTTGGTGAAGGTCATCTGCACCTGCGTGGCGGCGTGTTCGCGCCAGCCGCGGATCTCCTGGCCGAAGGCGGCGGTGCCGAGCTGGCTGCGGAACTGGTACGCCGGCGGCGCACCCTGGGCAGCAATCAGCGGGTTCAGCGGCGTCAGCGCGGCGAACAGCAGCTCGACGTCGTCGATCTGCACCGGGAGGTTCGGGCGGTAGCTCACTTCACCTTGGAAGGCGATGCCCGCGGGCAGGTTGGTGTTCCAGCTCAGGCCGTACAGCTGGATGTCCTCGGGGTACTCCACGAAGAAGCGGCCGCTGGTCGGCGCCGGCGTCGTGACCGCGATGCCCGAGAGCAGCGGCAGGCGGCTGTGGTAGTTGACGAAATAGAAGCCGAATTCCGTCTCGTTCAGGCCCTCGGCGTACCACCGGACGGCCGCGCCGTACTGACCGTCGTCGCGCGCGTTGCGGTTCGGCGCGCGGGCCACCGCCGCACCGCAGCCAAGCGCCGCGATCGTGGCGTTGGTCACGCCCGGCGGCAGGTTGGGCAGATTGAGATCGGTGCTGGCGAACCCGGCCGGGCCGCGGAAGCAGGTGGAGAAGAAGCGCTCCGGATTCTCGACCGGCTGCGGCACGACGCCGAAGCCGAGCATCACGTAGGTGCCGCCCGGCGTCGCGAAATCGTTCGAGCTGAAGTACGTGCCCGCGGCGTCGATTTCAAACTCTTCGAACTCGAACTGGTAGAAGCCCTCGACGGCGACGTTCTCGGTGAGGTTGAACGACCCCCACAGCGAGTCGACCGGAAGGAACGCTTCCTTCAGCTCCGCGCCCGCGACGCGCAGCGCCGACAGGTTGATCGGATTGATGACGTTGATGCCGTTCTGGATGAAGGTGCTCTCGCCCCAGCTGATCACCTGGCGGCCCAGGCGCACCGTGCCGCTCTGCTCGCCGATGTTGAAATCGCGATAGATGAAGGCGTCGAGCAGCTGGAAGCGCTCGCCGATCAGGTCCTTGGCGTCGCGCGTCAGGTCGGCGCGGTCGGCGTTCTCGAAGTCATAGAAATACGTGGCACGGGCGAACGCACCCCAGTCGCGCCAGCCGAGCTTCATTTCCGACGTGATCTTGAACGTGTTGGCGATCGCGTCGTTCTTGTCGTACTTCAGGTTGCCGTCGTCGCGATTGACCGAGAAGCGTCCCGGCGCGGCGATCTGCGCGGGCGAGCCCGGGAAGCCCGCCGAACAGGCCGGCAGCGGATTGGCCGGCGAGGCCGGCGGCAACGGCAGCACGACGCGGTTCTGCGTGCAGAGCAGCGGGTTGAAGCGGCCCTTGCCGATCAGGTTCGGGTCCTGGTCCTCGGTGCGCCACGAGTAGCCGTAAGAAATGGTGGTGTCGACGCTGCCAGTGAACTCGCCGCTGCCGAACTCGAACGCCTGGGCGGTCGGGGCGAGCAGCGCCAGGCCGACGGCGGCGGCCAGCGGGGCGAGCGCGATGCTGCCGCGCAGGTGAGGTTTGGACTTCATCAGGACTTCCTCGAAACAGGATCGGTGACAGGACGCCCCCGGGAACGCCAGGGGAAACAGCTCAAGCCTTGGACCGTCGATGCCCGTTCGCCGGGCGGCCTAGATCAAAAGCTCGAAATTGACGATGCGCCCCATATTAAGAGTCCGTTAGGAAAAGGCAATGCTCCGGCGTATGGCACCCACGCTGCGGCGCAGCACGCCCGACTCACGGCGGCGGCGCGAAATCCGCGGGGCCGGGCTGGAACCCCCGGGGCGCCCAAGCCAGCGCGGCGCGGGCCGGTCGATCGTCGAAAACGAGGTCGTCCGCTAGGCGGGAGGCCAGCCCGCGTAGGCGCGGATGCACCCGGCCGGCCGCGGCGAACAGCGGCCAGGGCAGCCGGAGGGGTCGACCGGCAGGCGCGCCGGCCGCCACGCTGCGACGCAGCATCGTGCCGAACGCGACCCGCTCGTCGCCCGGCAGGTCGAACGCGCCGGCGTGGGCCGGGTCGGCCGCGAGCGCGACCGCGGCGGCATCGGCGAGGTCGAGCGCGTGCACGGGCTGGCGCAGGCCGGGGGCACCGAGCGGCAGCGGCAGGCGCGGCCAGCGGCGAACCATCGCGACCACTCGGCTGACCGTGGCGTCGCGGCCCATGCCCCAGACCAGCGTCGGTCGAAGGATGAAGCAGGGCGTGCCGGTGGCGCGGCAGGCGGCGACCAGAGCGGCTTCGGCTTCCGCGAGGCGCGCGGCGACGTCGCGCTCGGCGGCATCGGGAGAAGCGGACTTCACGTGCACGCTGGTGGAGCCGAAGGCGACGATGCGCCCGGCGCGCACGCGGCGCTCGGCAACGGCCATCGCGAAGGCATCGAGGGGCCCGAGGCTGAGCGCGGCATCGAAGCGGTGCGCGTCGTCGAACGTGGCGAGGCTGTCGCGCTGCCAAGTGATGCCGGGTTCGTCGGGAAGCGGCTGTCGCGAGGGCGCCAGCGCCGGCATCGGCAGGCCGCGGCATCGCAGCGCATCGCCGAGCTGGCCGCTGAGACCGAAAACGAGAAGCGGTGGGCGGGGCACGGAAGGCTTCACTGCCGGGAACGCGCGCGAGGATGCCATGCTTCGGCGATGACCGATCGCCACGATTCGCACGACGCCTCTCCGACCTCCCGACGGTGGTCGCTGGCCCTCGTGCCGGTGTTTGCGCTGGCGCTGTACCTCACGCTGCGCTTCGTCGGCGATTCGACCCACGCACTGGCCTTCACCGCGGCGCTGACGCTGTGGTGCGCGGGTTGGTGGGTGCGCGAACCGGTGGCGCCGGCGGTGACGGCCCTGCTGCCGCTGGCCCTGCTGCCGATGGCCGGCCTGCTGACGCCGCAGCAGGTGGCGCAGGCCTACGGCAACGAGCTGATCCTGCTGCTGCTCGGCGGCTTCGTGCTGTCGATGGCGGTGGAGAACAGCGGCGCGCATCGGCGACTGGCGCTCGGCATGGTGCGCGCCGTGGGCGGCGGCTCGGGGCGCGCGGTGCTGTGGGGTTTCATGATCGCGTCGGCCGCGCTGAGCATGTGGATCTCGAACACGGCGACGACGCTGCTGCTGCTTCCGGTGGCGCTGGCGGTGCTGGCCGACTACCGGGACGCGCGGTTGGCGGCACCGCTCATCCTCGGCATCGCTTACGCGGCGAGCATCGGCGGCCTCGGCACGCCGGTGGGCACGCCGCCGAACCTGGTGTTCATGAGCGTGTACGAGGAAACGACCGGACGCGCTTTCAGCTTCGTCGACTGGATGATGATCGGCATACCGATCGTCATGCTGCTGGTGCCGATGATGGCGCTATGGCTCGGGCGCACGCTCGCCGGCACGCCGCGCGCCACGCTGCCCGAGCTGCCGGCGTGGTCGAAATCGGAGCGACGCGTGCTCGCGGTGTTCGCCGTCACCGCCATGGCGTGGGTGTTCCGCGAGCTGCCGTTCGGCGGCTGGAGCGCTTGGCTGGGCGTGCCGAACGCGACCGATGCGGGCGTGGCCCTGCTCGGCGCACTGGCGATGCTGCTGGTCAGCGACGGCCAGGGCGCGCGCGTCCTCGAGTGGAAGGACGCCGAGCGCCTCCCTTGGGGGGTGCTGGTGCTCTTCGGCGGCGGCATCGCGCTGTCGATGGCGTTCCAGTCGAGTGGTCTCTCCGACCTGATCGCGCAGCAGCTTCGCGGCCTCGCGGCACTGCCCCTGCTGCCGATGCTGCTGCTGATCGTGGCGAGCGTGGTGCTGCTGTCGGAGATCGTCAGCAACACCGCGACCGCCGTGCTGCTGATGCCGATCATGGCGAGCGTGGCGATCGCCATCGACGTCGACCCGGCGCTGCTGATGTTCCCGACCGTGATGGCGGCCAGCGTCGGCTTCATGCTGCCGGTGGCGACGGCGCCGAACGTCATCGCCTACGGCTCGGGTCGTGTGCCCGCGCAGCGGATGCTGCGCGAGGGCGCGGTGATGGATGCGCTCGGCGTCGTCGTGGTGTGCGCCGTGTGCTACGCGGCGTTCCGCTGAGCGGCCGCGCGGCTAGCGCGAGGCCGCAAAGAGCACGACCGCCGCCAGCAGTGCCACCGTGACGACGAGGATCAGCGCGCCGGTGCCGCGGCCCAGCGGTTTCGCGGGCTTCGCGATCACCGCCAGCAGCGCAAGCAGCAGCGCGCCGTGCGGCAGCGGATGCGCGAGCAGCGACAAGCTGAGCGTCGGCAGCGTAGCGACGAATGCGAGCGTGGTCGCGATGAGGACCAGCAGCACGCCGCTGCCGAGGATGGCTGCGAACGCCGCGGCGGCATCGCCGAATCGCGCGTTGAAGGTGCTGACGACGGCCACCGTACCGCCAACGCCGAGCGCGCTGGCGATCGCGATGGCGGCGACGGACGACGACGCATCGAGGCTGGGCACGACGTCCAGCAGCGTCGCGAACATCGGCGCACCGGCCAACACGCCGCGCGCGCCGACGATCAGCAGCAGCGCGCCGAGCACGAGGCGGAACCCGTTGCGGCCCCAGCCTTCCCGGCTCGCCGCGAACTCGGCGAGCTCGGCCTGCGCCTTGTCGCCGTCGAGCATCGCCCAGGGCCGCACGCGCAGCACGAGGCCGGTGCTGATCAGCAGGCCCGCCGCGCCGAAACCGAGCGTGCCGAGCATCGCGCCGTGTGCCGCGCTCGCGGCGACCGGCAAACCCTGCCACGCGGCCGCGCCGGCGATCAGCGCCAAACCCGGCAGCGCGTAGCCGAGGAACACCAGCACGAGACCCGCGCGCAGCGGCGACGCGCTGGCCTGCTGCAGCGCGCCCGACAGGCCTTTCGTCGCGGTGTCGGTGCCGAGCAGCAGGGCGATCAGGCCGCCGAGCAGGTAGAGGAACTCCATCACTTCTTCTTCGGGATGTAGAGATCGGTGATGGTGCCTTCCGCCACTTCCGCCGCCATCGCCACGGTTTCGATCAGCGTCGGGTGCGGGTGGATGGTGTGGCCGATGTCGCCCACTTCCGCGCCCATCTCGATGGCCAGCGCGATCTCGCCGACCAGATCACCGGCATTCGTGCCGACTACGCCGCCGCCGATCACGCGATGCGTTTCGGCGTCGAGGATGAGCTTGGTCGCGCCTTCGGTGCGGCCGTTGCCGATGGCGCGGCCCGAGGCCGCCCACGGGAACTTGCCGACCTCGATGGCGAGGCCTTTCGCCTTCGCTTCGGTTTCGGTGACGCCGACCCAGGCGATCTCGGGGTCGGTGTAGGCCACCGACGGGATCACGCGCGCGACCCACTCACGCTTTTCGCCCGCCGCGACTTCCGCCGCGAGCTTGCCCTCGTGCGTCGCCTTGTGCGCGAGCATCGGCTGCCCGACGAGATCACCGATGGCGAAGATGTGCGGCACATTGGTGCGCATCTGCCGGTCGACCGGGATGAAGCCGCGCTCGGTCACCTGCACGCCGGCCTTTTCGGCCGCGAGCTTGCCGCCGTTCGGCGTGCGGCCGACAGAGACGAGCACGCGATCGAACGTCGCCGCGTCCGGCGCTTTCTCGCCCTCGAAGCGCGCCTGCAAACCTTCGGGCTTGGCGACGACTTCGGGCACCTTGGTGTTGAGGTGCACCGCCACGCCGCGCGACTTCAGCAGATCGGCCAGCGGCTTGATCAGATCGAGATCGGCACCCGGCATCAGCTGGGGCCCCAGTTCGACGACGGTGACCGCGCTGCCGAGACCGGCATACACGCAGGCCATCTCGAGACCGATGATGCCGCCGCCGACCACAAGCAGACTCTTCGGGATGTCGGCGAGCTCAAGCGCGTCGGTGGAGTCCATCACGCGCGGGTCGCCCCACGGAAAGCCCGGCAGCTTCACCGGCTGCGAACCGGCGGCGATGATCGCCTGCTCGAAGGCGAGGCGCTGCGTGCCGTCGGCCGTCGCGACATCGAGCTCGTTCGGCGAGACGAAGGCCGCAGTGCCGGTGATGACGCGCACCTTGCGCTGCTTGGCCATGCCGGCCAGCCCCTTGGTGAGCGTGCCGATCACTTTTTCCTTGTAGGCGCGCAGCTTGTCGACGTCGATGCTCGGCGCGGCGAAGCTCACGCCGAGCGCATCCATGTGCTTGGTTTCCTGGATGACCGCCGCCGTGTGCAGCAGCGCCTTCGACGGAATGCAGCCGACGTTCAAGCACACGCCGCCGAGGCTCGGGTAGCGCTCGATCAACACGACATCGAGGCCGAGATCCGCCGCGCGGAAAGCGGCGGTGTAGCCGCCGGGGCCGGCGCCGATCACGACGAGCTGGCAGCGGTGGTCGGCGGCCTTGCCGTCGCTGGATGCGGGCTTCGGGGTCGGTGCTGCGGCCGACGTCGCCACAGCGGCGGGCATCGGCGCGGATGCAGCGGGCGCCGCAGCAGCGGCCGCGGGCTTCGACGCGGCAGGCGCGGCGGCGGCTCCGGCCTCAGCGACCTCGAGCGTGGCGATGACGACACCTTCCGACACCTCGTCGCCGAGCTTCACCTTCAGCGCGGTGATCACGCCGGCGGCCGGCGACGGCACTTCCATCGTCGCCTTGTCGCTCTCCAGCGTGACGAGGCCCTGGTCTTTCTTCACCGCGTCGCCGGTCTTCACCAGCAGCTCGATGACGGGAATGCCGGCGCTGCCGCCGATGTCGGGCACCTTGACGTCAATGATCGGCATGTTCAGCGGTCCTCGGTTTTTTGCAGTAACGGGCTGCTGGTGCGCTTCGCATCGCGCCAGCGCAGCGTGTAGAGGTCGTGGCGGCGGTCGCGCAGGTTGAGCACCGTGCCCGATTGCCGCGCCGCGACGAGGTCGTCAAGGCGCAGATCGGCGAACGCGACGGCCTCCGCGTTCGGCGTGGTGTCGGCGGCGATGCCGTCCGGCGCGAACGGGAAGTCGCAGGGCGTGAAAATGCCGCTCTGCGCGTACTGGATGTCGAAGTTGTTGACGCCCGGCAGGTTGCCCACGTTGCCCGACGTGACGACGTAGCACTGGTTCTCGGTGGCGCGCGCCAGGCACGAGTAGCGCACGCGGAGGTGTCCCTGGCGCACGTCGGTGCAGTACGGCACGAACAGGATCATCGCGCCCTGGTCGACCAGGTGGCGCGCCAGCTCGGGGAACTCGCTGTCGTAGCAGATCATCACCCCGATCGGGCCGCAGTCGGTGCTGATCGCATGCGCCGTGTCGCCACCAGCGATCTTCCACCAGCGCCGCTCGTTGGGCGTGATGTGGATCTTCTCCTGCTCGTGCACCGAGCCGTCGCGCAGCGCCACGTAGCAGATGTTGTGGATGTCGCCGTCGGCCACCAGCGTGGGATGCGAGCCGCCGATGATGTTGATGTTGTGGCGCACGGCGAGCTGCGCGAGCAGCGCGCGGAAGTCGTCGGTGTAGCGCGTGAGCGTACGGATCGACGCCTCGGGCGAGAGCTTCTGGTTCTCGATCGACAGAAGCTGCAGCGTGAACAGCTCGGGGAACAGCACGAAGTCGCTGCGGTAGTCGGCGGCGATGTCGACGAAGTACTCCACCTGGGTAGCGAACTCCTCGAAGCTGGCGATGCGACGCTGCTGGTACTGCACGGTCGCGACGCGCACGGCGTCGGGCCAGCCGCGCTTCTGCGCGGCGCGGATGACCGGGTGGTCGGACACCTTCGGATTGCGCCAGCGCAGCAGCACGGCGTAGCCCAGCGAGTCGGCGTCGCTTGGCAGGTAGTCCGGCAGCAGGCGCACCGGCTCGAAGCCGTTGCGCATCTGGAAGCCGAGCGTCGGATCGCGCAGCGTGCCGGCCAGCACCGCGTCAAGGTAGGCCTGGGCCGAACCGAGCGTGCGCATGCGGCGCGACAGCAGCGGCATGCGGCCGGCGAAGACGATGCCCTTCAGGCCGAGGGTCTGGCACAGCTTCTTGCGCTGGTCGTAGAGGCGGCGCCCAATGCGCAGACCGCGATGCAGCGGGTCGACGCAGACCTCCATGCCGTACAGCCAGTCGCCGAGATCGTCGTGGCGAGCCGCGTAGCCGCCGCCGGTGATCTCGCGCCAGCTGTGCGGCGCCATCGCCGTGGCCTCGTCGATGCGGAAGGTCGCGCAGTAGCCGACGACGACGCCATCGAGCACGGCCACGAACTGGCCATCGGGGAAGCGCGCGAGCTGGCCACGCACCATCGCCGGCAGGTAGGTGCCGGCGCGTCCGTAGGTGCGGCCGGACAGCGCGACGATGGCGCTGATGTCGGCATCGACGGCCGGACGGACGTCGAGGCGCGCGGCGTCGGCGCGGCGCTCCGATGCCTGGGCCTCGCTCACAGCAGCAGGCGGCGCAGGTCGCCCAGCGACCTGGCGAGGAAGCTGGTGAAGCGCGCGGCGTCGGCGCCGTCGATCACGCGGTGGTCGTAGCTCAAGGACAGCGGAAGCATCAGCCGCGGCGCGAACTCCTTGCCGTTCCACACCGGCTTGGTGCTGCTGCGCGAGACGCCAAGGATCGCGACTTCCGGCGCGTTGATGATCGGCGTGAACGCGGTGCCGCCGATGCCGCCCAGCGAGCTGATCGAAAAGCAGCCGCCCTGCATGTCGGCGGGCGAGAGCTTCTTGTCGCGCGCCTTCTTGCTGATCTCGCCGAGCTCGCGGGCAAGATCCAGCAGACCCTTCTGGTCGCAGTCGCGGATCACCGGCACCACAAGGCCATCCGGCGTGTCGACCGCGATGCCGATGTGGACGTAGCGCTTCAGAACCAGCGTGTCGCCGTCGAGCGAGGCGTTGAACTTCGGGAACGCCTTCAACGCGGCGACGGCGGCCTTGATCAGGAACACCAGCGGCGTGACCTTGGTGTCCTTGCTCTCCTCGCCGAGCTGCTTGCGGAAGGCCTCCATCTCGGTGATGTCGGCTTCGTCGAACTGCGTGACGTGCGGGATCATCGCCCAGTTGCGGGCGAGGTTCTGGCCGCTGAGCTTCTGGATGCGCGACAGCGGCTGCGTCTCGACCGGGCCGAACTTCGCGAAGTCGACCTTCGGCCACGGGATCAGGTTCAGCCCGCCGCCACCGCCGCCGCCCACCGCCGCGACCGGCGCGTGAGCGCCGCCGGCGAGGGCCGACTTCACGAAGGCCTGCACGTCCTCCTTCGCGATGCGGCCGCCGCGGCCGCTGCCCGCGACCTTCGAGAGGTCGACGCCGAGTTCGCGCGCGAACACGCGCACGGCCGGCGAGGCGTGCGGCACTTTGTCGGGCAGCAGGGATTCGGCGGTGAACGCGATCGGCGGGCTGCTCGGTGGCAGGGCCTCCGGGTCGACGCCCGGGGTGTTGGCGAGGGCCGGGGCCGGCGACGGGAGCGACGCGGCCGACGCGCGCTCGGCAACCGATGTCGCCGGTGCTGGCGCCGGAGCCGCAGCCGGCGCGGCAGCCGGCTTCGCGGCGGGTGCAGGCGCGGCAGCGGAAGAAAGCGCCGCGGCGCTGTCTTCCGCTTCGATGCGAGCAACGACGTGACCTTCGCTCAACGCGTCACCGAGCTTCACCGTGATCTCGCGGACGACGCCAGCGAACGGCGCCGGCACTTCCATCGTGGCCTTGTCGCTTTCCAGCGTGACGAGGCCCTGGTCCTTCTTCACCCGGTCGCCGACGGCGACGAGCACTTCGATGACGGGAACGTCGCTGCTGTTGCCGAGGTCGGGCACCTTGGCGTCGCGGATATCGGCCATGTCCCCTCCGAGGGACGCAAGACAGACCGACATTCTGGCCCCCGCGCCGATGGGGCGCCATCCCCGCCACCGGTCAGGCCAGCGGTCGTGTGCCGAATACCTTTTCGCTTGGCGCCGATTCACGCGCCCGGCACGCCGTCTTGTCGCCCCGCGGACAATTCCTTGTCGTCCGCTGCACCGCGCCATCCGCAGTCTTCGCATCGCGTCCGGCGTCCCCCGCCGGCCGCCCCCCGAAACCACAGGATGCCCCCATGCCTTCCAAGCTCACCCTCGCCTCGCTCGCCGTTGCTGCGTCCCTCGTTGGCGGCAATCTCGCCGCGCAGGACTTCGCCATCCGCGCGGGCTACGCCAACGTCAACCCGAAGTCCGACAACGGCACCATCGCCGGCGCCCGGGCGTCGGTCGACTCGAACAGCCGCTTCGTGGTCGGCGCGTCGTACTACCTGGACGACCAGTGGGAGTTCACCTTCGACGCTGGCGCCACCACCTTCAAGCACACCGTGAACCTCGCCGGGCTCGGCGATGTCGTCAGCCTCAAGCACCACCCGATCAGCCTGGGCGCCAATTGGCACTTCCTCGGCGGTGACGCGGGCGGCTTCAGCCCCTATGTCGGCCTCGGATACAACTGGACGTCGCTGCACGATGTCCGCGGTATCAATGCGCTGGCTGGTGCGGCGGTCGACGTCGATGACTCGAACGGCTTCACCGCGGCGTTCGGCGCGGACTTCCTCGCCAGCGAGGCGTGGTTCCTGCGTGGCGAAGCGCGCTGGATCGATTTCGATTCGGACGTGACGCTGGGCGGTGCGAACATTGGCACCGCGAACGTCGACCCGTGGGTGTTCTCGCTGCAGGCCGGCCTGCGCTTCTGAGGGCACGACCGGAGCGACGCGACGCGGCGGGCCCTCAGGCCGAGGCGGCTTCGAGCGCGCCCGCCGCGTGATCCAAGGCGTCGAGATACAGCGGCTCGACGAGGCGTCGCAGCGTCGCCCGGTCGCGCGCGGGAAACACCCCGCTGCGCCGGCAGTGGGCGAGCAGCAGGGCGTGGTCCTGTGCCGTTCCCATGCGTTCGGCGAGGTCCGCGACGCCCGGCGTGGCGAGGCCGGCATCGGGCATCACCCGCGCCAATGCGCTTTCCTGCTGGCGCAGGCGTCGTAGCCGGCGGCGCAGCGTGTGCCACGCCTCGACGTCCGCCTTGCCGCGCGCCTGCTTCAGCGCCTTGCGCAGCCGCTTGGTCGAGTAAGCATGCGCGGCGCGGACCTCCGCTTCGCCGACGCTTTGCCAAGGCAGCAGCACCAGCCGCGTCTGCGCCTCCTGCAGGCGCGCGCGGCGGCGCGCGAAATCCGGATCACGCGCCAACGCCGCGGCGAGTCGGCGGGCGCGCAGCACGGCGACGAAGGCGCACAGGCGCTCGCATTCGATCGGGCCGATGACGGCGTCGCGCGACAGGTGCAGCAGGGCGTCGCGCAGCGCGTCGGCGTCGCGGAGGCTCGAGAGGCCGCGGCACAGGCTGCGCAGCGCCGCGTCGAGGCGGCGCACGGCGGGCGTCGCGGCGAACGTCTCGCCGCCCAGCGCGAGCAGTGCGCGAACCCGGCGGATGGATTTGCGCGCCTGATGGATGCCGTCGTGGCGCTCCTCGCCCGGCCGCGCCAGCTGGCGCGCGGCGCGCTCCGCCTCATGCCCGGCTTCCGCCTGAAGCACCGCTCCCAGACCCACGATCCCCTCGCCCCCCGCCCCGGTGGGGCCGGAGGCTAGCAGCGCTTCGCGGCGCGCAGGTTACAGCGCGCATCGGCGCCGACGCGGAGGGCGATCGCTGCGGCGTGGCAGGGTCAGCCGGCGCGCGCGGCGCGGCGAGCCTCGCGCTCGGCCTGCCCGTGGGCGCGCAGCTCGTCGATGCCGATCCGGCCGTCGCGGTTGGCGTCGATGACGCCGAACTTCTCGGCCAGCCGCGGCGCATCCGGCCCGATCTCGGCCAGCGTCAGGCTGCGGTCGCCGTTGCTGTCGAGGAACAGGAACTGCGCGCGCATCGCTTCGCGACGCGCCTTGGCGACGTCGCGGCGGGCCTCGGCGAGACGCAGTGCCTTGCGCAGCTCGGCCGGGTCGAGGCGCTGGTCGCCGTTGCGATCGATGCGGTCGAAACGCTCGGCCATGCGTGCGGAGGCGGCGGCGGCTTCGCTGCGATCGAGCGCGCCGTCGCGGTTGCGGTCGAGTTCGGCGAAGCGCCCGCCGGTCTGTGGCGCGGCGGCGGGGCGCGCGGCGGTGGCGGCGAGCGTGAACGCGCTCGCCAGGGCGAGCGTGCTGGCGGTGACGAGCATCAGGATGCGGCGGGGCATGGCGGACTCCTCGGGTGGTTGAGCCGAAGAACGCGCGACGCCGACGACGGTTGACGGCTCAGCGCCGCGACAGCCAGCGCCCACGCTGCCCGCACGCCGCGCCATTCGGCCCGAAACGGCGTTCCTCGAACCACAGACCGTCGGCGCCCACCAGCACGACGGTGCTGGCGCGCGTGCCGTAGGCCTCGCCGTGGATGAAGGCCGCGGACAGGCGGCGTTCCCAGTCCCGCCCGACGCCAGTGTCGGGCAGGGCGACATCGTCCGCTTCACGCGGGTCGGCGAGCGCGGCGAACAGCGGGTCGAGCAGGTCGCTGCCCTCGCGCGGCGTGTGCCGATCGTCGATGGCCAGCCAGCGCCGCATCGCAGCGCGCAGCGCTTCCGTCTTCGGCCACGGGGTGTCGAGGTCGGCGTTCGACAGCGCGTGCACCCCGGGTTCCAGCGCCCGTGCGCGGTGCGCTGGATGGTTGCTGGCGTAGTGCGCGGCGCCATCCCACAGCAGCAGGTTGTACCGGCCGTACTCGGAAGCGACGGGGCGCAGCGTGCTCAGGTACGTGGCAGCGTCCGCCTCGCCTTCCACGAAACCGCTCACCAGTGCGCCGCGCGAACGCGGTGCGGATTCGGGACGCCCGAGCCGCACGTTGGTGACGGCGGCAACCCGCCCGGCGCCGCGCCGGTCCACCTGCAGCCAGCCGCCGCCGGCCTGCAGGTCGCGGCCGCCGTAGGTGTGCTCGTCAGCGTCGAGGAAGCCGGCCGCCGCGGTCGGGCGGGCGTGGAACTCGTCGCGATTACCGGCCAGCACGAAACGCCAGCGCGGATGCGCATCGACGGCAACGGCGATCAGGCACATCGGCGACCACCGATGGCGGCATCGACCGCCACGCGCAGGGCGCGCCACGCCTCGGTTTTCTGCGCCAGCGACCGCGCCGCGTGCGCCGGGCTCGTGGACGGCAGGCGCAGCAGGTCGATGCGTTGCGTCGCCTCGCCGAGCTTCGGCGCCACATGCCGATCGAACAGCCGCGCCGCGGTGCCGCCGTTCAGGGCGATGACGCGCAGGCCGGGCTCGCGCCGCAGCAGCGCGGCGATGTCATGGACCGCGATGCTTTCCGGCGCGATCGCGCTGTCGAGGCTGCCGGGCCGCTCGCATTTGGCAAGCACGTCCCAGAGCGCGATGCCGGCCGATTGCAGCGCCGCGATGCGTTCCGCATAGGGCGCGGCCGCGTCGATATCGAACAGCGCCTGCATCAGCGGCCAGAACGCGTTGCGCGGGTGCGCGTAGTACTGGCCCGCGCGCAGCGAGGCCACACCCGGCATCGAGCCGAGCACCAGCGCCCTCGGCGAAGGGCCGAGGGCGGGCGGGAACGAACGCACGACGGCGGTGGCCGCTGCCGTGCGCCCGCTGCTGCGTCGACGCGTCGGCCCTGCCGTCAATCGGCGGCCTTCATCGCCTCGAGCGCCGCGGCGACGCCGGGCACGCCGTCGACGCCGGCCGGCACGGTGATGCTGCTGCCGGCGAAATCCGCGCCGATCGGCTCGACCTGGCCGCCCAGGCACTCGCCCAGGAAGGTCTCGGCCACGGCGTTGAAGCTCAGGCGGTTCTGCGGGCGCACGAAGCCGTGGCCTTCGTCCGGGTACAGCACGTAGGTCACCGGGATGTCCTTGGCCTGCATGGCCTGCACGATCTGGTCGCTCTCGGCCTGCACCACGCGCGGGTCGTTGGCGCCCTGCCCGATCAGCAGCGGGCGCTCGATGGCGTCGACGTAGGTCAGCGGCGAGCGCTCCTTCAGCAGCGCGCGGCCTTCCTCGGTGGTGTCGTCGCCGACGCGCGTCGTGAACTGGCGGCGGATCGGGCCCCAGTAGGGTGGGATGGTCTTCAGCAGCGTGATCAGGTTCGACGGCCCGACGATCGACACGCCGCAGGCGAACTCGGTCGGCGTCATCGTCAGGCCGGCGAGCGTGGCGTAGCCGCCGTAGCTGCCGCCCATGATCGCGACCTTGTCCGGCTTTGCGATGCCCTGCGCCACGGCCCAGCGCACGCCGTCGATCAGGTCGTCGTGCATCTTCCGGCCCCACTGCAGGTCGCCGGCGTTGACGAAGGCCTTGCCGAAGCCGGTCGAGCCGCGGAAGTTCACCGCCAGCGTCGCGTAGCCGCGGTTGGCGAACCACTGGTGCGTGCTGTTGGCGCCGTAGAAATCGCGGGCCCACGGGCCGCCGTGCACCAGGAGCACCATCGGCACCGGCGCGTTCGGCTTGCCGTCGCCGTCCGGGTCGCTGCCGGCGGGCAGCGTGTAGTAGCTCGGCAGCACGAGGCCGTCGCGCGACTTGATTTCCACCGCGTGCATGCGCTGCAGCAGCAGGTCGGGCACTTCGGGGCGGGTGTCGAACCACGGCGACACGGTGCGCGTGCTCCGGTCGTACAGCACCACCTCGGTGCTGCGGTTCGAGCGGATCATCGTCACCACCCAGCGCGAGTCGTCGCGCGTGCGGCTGTTGACGATGAACTCGCCGCCGTCGGCAGCCTTCAGCAGCGCGTCGATGTCCGGCTGGATGGCCGGGTCGATCACCGTCCATTCTTCTTTCAGGAAGTTCACCGACACGGCTTGGACGGCGCCGGTTTCCGGATGCACCAGCACGGTGTCGACGTCGGCGCGCGGGTCTTCCGACAGCAGGCGACGCTCGCCGCTGGCGGTGTCGATAGCGAACAGCGCGCCGGTGTTGCGGCCGCGCGAATCGACGAGGAACAGCGTGGTCCCGGCGGCGTCGAAACCGACGATGCTGGTGGTCAGCGCGTCCTGCTGGGGCACCGCGCTCCACTCGGCCCAGTCGTCGCCCTCGCGCTTGAACCACTGTGCGCCGCCGTCTTCGGTCTGCGTCTCGGCGAAGCGCAGCGCGAAGTTCTCGTCGGTGACGAAGCCGGTGAAGCGCTCGTTCTCGATCAGCCGGGTGCCCTCGCCGCCCGCCAGCGGCACGCGCACGAGATCGAAGTACTCCGCGTTGCGATCGTTGACGCTGACCAGCACCTCACCCGGATGCTTCGGCGACAGGCCGGCGATGCCGGCGCGCGCGCCCTTCTTGGTCAGCGCGCGGCTCCCGGCGGTCTCGAGGTTCGCGGCGAAGACCTGGAAGTTCTCGTCGCCGCCCTCGTCCTGCGCGTACAGCACGTGCTGGCCGTCGTAGGCGAAGCTGAAGCCGCGGATGCCGCGCACGCGGTCGTTCGTGATCGGCTTCGCCGCGGCAGGGTTGTCGGCCGGCGCGACCCACACGTTCAGCACGCCGTCGCGTGGGGCGATGTAGCCCAGCCACTTCCCGTCGGGACTGATGGCGCCACCGCTGCGCTCGGGGTTGCCGAACAGCACCTGGCGCGAGATCAGCGGAATCGACGCACCGGCGTTCGACGCGACTGGCGAGGGATCAGCGGCGCCGTCGGCCGCCATCGCGGGCGCGGCGAATGCGACGGCAGCGACGGCGGCAAGGGAAACGGCGAGCGGGGTGCGGCGCATGGTGCGGTGCGACATGGTGGGTCTCCGGCGTCCTTGGGAGCGCCACGATGCCTCAGTTTTCGCCCTCGCGCAGCGCCTCCCGCACGCCCACCGCCAGGGCCGGCTGGTCAGCGAACACGCCGGTGACGCCGGCCTCGGCGAGCCGCCGTACCAGCGCGTCGGCGGGCTGCTCGCCGCCCGCGGCATCCACGAACAGGAAGGGCGCTTCGGCACGGACGGTGTAGGCATGCACCGCGAAGCCCAGCGCGCGCGCTTCGGCGAGCCAAGGCGCCATCGCCGCGCCCAGCCGCGGGCGCGGATCCCCGGCGTTTTCCGGCGCCGGCGCGGCCTGCACGAGGCTGGCGATCCACGGCCCGAGGCCGTCGATGTCCTCGCGCAGGGCCGCCAGCGCCTCCGGCGCGACGAGACGGCCGTAGTGGGTGCCGCTGCCGAAGCCGGGCACCGCGCGGGCCAGCGCGCCGTAGCGGCTCTCGAGCTCGTCGCCGCGCGCGGCGAACCATGCGAGGTCGTACGGTCGGCCGAAGTTCGTCGTCGCCGGATCACTGCGCCCCGAGGTGTCGCCGAGCAGGAAGACCAGCGGCAGCTCGACGCCGGCGCGCGGCATCAGCTCGCGATTCAGGCGCAGCAGGTTGTCGAGCTCGAAGCTCTGGATGAACACCCGCGCCGGGTCGGTGAACCCCTCGGCCACCAGCGCGTCGACGAGCATCGCGCTGGTGTCCATCGCGATCGGCCTGCCGTCGAGGTGTTCGCCTTCGTGCAGGAAAAACGTCGGATGCTTGGTTTCCGGATAGATGCCGATCGGCCGGCCGAGGCGCTCGCCTTCCGTCTTCGCCAGCGCGATCACTTCGGCCAGCGTCGCGATGCCGAACCGGCCGTCAAAGGCCGCGCTGCCGGGCCGCACCTCCGGCTTCGTCTCGCGGGCGCGCAGCGTGCTCAGCTCGTCGAGCGTGAAGTCCTCGGCGAACCAGTCCTCGGCCCAGACGCCGTCGATCTTCTTGCGCGCCTTCCGATCGGCGAATTCGGGGCGCTCGGCGACGTCGGTGCTCAGCGACAGGGCGTTCTCATGGCGCGCGACAAGCACGCCGTCGCGGGTCGGCACGAGGTCGGGCTCGATGAAATCGGCACCCTGCGCGATCGCAAGGCGGTAGGCCTCGAGCGTGTGCTCGGGGCGCTCGCCGGACGCGCCGCGATGGGCGATGACGAGCAAAGGCGGCGCGGCGAGAGCGGGCATGGCCGCGAGCATAATCGCGGCGGTGGCGAGGGCGCGGCGGAAGGCGATGTCCATGGCGCCAGCGTGGCAAAGCCGCGTGTCCGCGGCGTGACGCGCCGGTATCCTGCCGGCATGCGCAAGATCGTCCACATCGACATGGATGCGTTCTACGCGTCGGTCGAACAGCGCGACGACCCGACGCTCCGCGGCAAGCCCGTCGTCGTCGCCTGGAAGGGCGCGCGCTCGGTGGTCTGCGCCGCCAGCTACGAGGCGCGGTCGTTCGGCGTGCGCTCGGCGATGCCCGCGATCCGCGCCGAGCGGCTGTGCCCGCACGCGATCTTCGTGCCGCCGGATTTCGGCCGCTACAAAGCGGCGTCGCAGCAAGTGCGCGAGATCTTCGAACGCCACACCGACCTGATCGAACCGCTGTCGCTCGATGAGGCCTACCTCGACGTCACCGAAAACAAGCAGGACCTCGCCACGGCCACCGACGTCGCCAAGGCGATCCGCGCCAGCATCCGCGAGGAGCTGTCGCTGACCGCCTCGGCCGGCATCGCGCCGAACAAGTTCGTCGCGAAGATCGCGTCCGACCACCGCAAGCCCGACGGCCTGTTCGTCGTCCGGCCCGAGCGCGTGCTGTCCTTCCTGACGCCGCTGCCGGCGGCGCGTCTGCCTGGCGTCGGTGCGGTGATGGCGGAGAAGCTCGCCGCGCTGGCCATCCACACCGTGGGCGAGCTGCGCGCCGTGCCCACGCCGCTGCTGGTGCACAAATTCGGGCGCTGGGGCTGGCGGCTGGCCGAACTCGCGCGCGGCATCGACGACGCGCCGGTGGTGCCTTCGCGCGTGCGGCAGTCGATCTCGTCGGAGGACACCTTCAGCGAGGACCACTACCTCGACGAACTCGGCCCCACCATCACGCGGCTCGCCGAGCGCGTGTGGACGCTGGCGCAGCGCGAATCGCGCCGGCCGCGCACCGTGCAGCTGAAGCTGAAAACCTCGGATTTCCAGACGCTGACGCGCAGTCTCAGCCCGGAGGCGATGCCGACATCGGCGACGGCGCTCGCGGGAATGGCGCTGGCGCTGCGCGATCGTGTCGAGCTGCCGCCCCGCACGCGCTACCGGCTGGTGGGCGTCGGCCTCGCGCACTTCGATGACGCCGAGGCCCCGCCGCAGGACGCGCTGTTCTCGTCGAACCCCGACTGAGGTCGCGCCCTGCTAGATTGCAGCCCTCGTCCCGCACTGGAGTCACCGATGCGTTTGCGCGCCGTTCCGCTCGCCCTCGGGCTTGCCGCCGTCATCGCCCTGCCCGTCGACGCGCTCACGCCGCCGCTTCCCGAAGTGACGCGCGCGGAAGTCGGCAACCGCATCAGCGAGAACATCCCGACACCGTCAGCGGAGCTGCTCGAGCAGCTCAACCGCTACCAGAACACCCGCGGTGCGAATTTCGCCGGCTGGTCAGGCAACGACGCGATCCTCGTCACCACGCGCTTCGGTGAAACCAACCAGGTGCATCGCGTGACGCAGCCGCTGGGCATGCGCGAGCAGATCACCTTCTACCGCGAGCCCACCGTGTCCGTGCGTTCGCAGCCGGGCCGCGAGGGCTTCGTTTTCGGCAAGGACGAGGGCGGCTCCGAGTTCTGGCAGCTCTACCGCTACGACCTCGCCACCCGCGCCGCCACGCGGATCACCGACGGCAAGCGCTCACGCAACGAGTCGCCGCTGTGGTCGCGCGACGGTACGCAGATGGCCTTCACCAGCACGATGCGCAACGGCCGCGACAGCGACATCTGGGTGAAAACCGGCGACGCCGCGCCGCGCGTGGTGCTGCAGGAAGGCGGCACGTGGTTCGCCACCGATTTTTCGCCGGACGGGCGCAGGCTCTTCGTCACCCGCGCGGTGTCGATCAACGAAAGCTACCCGGGCGAGCTCGATCTGCCGACCGGCAAACTCACGATGTTTCCGGTCGACGGCGGCAAGGCCGCGGTCGGCGCCTTCCGCTACGCGCCGGACGGCAAAGGCGCGTACTACACGAGCGACGAAGGCACCGAGTTCCGCACGCTGCGCTACCACGCGCCGGGGCTGGACGCGCCCCTCGACATCAGCAGCGACATCCCGTGGGACGTCACCGCCTTCGACATCGCCGAGGACGGCCGGCACCTCGTCTTCGCCACCAATGAGGACGGCATCGGCAAGCTGCACCTGCGCACGATTCCCGACCACCGCGCGGTCGAGCTGCCGGCGCTTCCCGTCGGCCTGGTCGGCGGCATGGCCTTCTCGCCCGACGGAACGAAGATCGCGCTGACGCTGAACACCGCGACCTCGCCCAGCGACGTGCACGTCATCGATATCGCGGCGACGACGCTGACGCGCTGGACGCAGAGCGAAGTGGGCGGCCTCGACACCTCGCGCTTCGTGGCACCGAGCCTGATCCGCTACGAGAGCTTCGATGGCCGCAGCATCCCGGCCTTCTACTACCGCCCCGCGACCGTGCCGGCGGGCCAAAAGCTGCCGGTGGTGATCCAGATCCACGGCGGCCCGGAGGCGCAGGCGTTCCCGGCCTTCAGCCCGAGCATCCAGTACCTCGTCAACGAGCTCGGCATCGCCGTGCTGGTGCCGAACGTGCGCGGCTCGGCGGGCTACGGCAAAACCTTCCTGCAGCTCGACAACGGCATGAAGCGCAAGGACTCCGTCAAGGACATCGGCGCGCTGCTCGACTGGGTGGCCAAGCAGCCCGAGCTCGACGCGCAGCGCGTCGGCGTGTTTGGCGGCAGCTACGGCGGCTACATGGTGCTGGCGACCATGGTCGACTACCCGGAGCGCATCGCGGCCGGCGTCAACGTGGTCGGCATCTCGAACTTCGTGACCTTCCTCGAGAACACCGAGGACTACCGCCGCGACCTGCGCCGCGTCGAATACGGCGACGAGCGCGACCCGGCGATGCGCGCCTTCATGCAGGAGATCGCGCCGCTGAACAACGCCGAGCGCATCACTTCGCCGCTGTTCGTCGCCCAAGGCGCCAACGACCCGCGCGTGCCGCTGTCCGAGGCGGAGCAGATCGTGGAAGCGGTGCGCGGCAACGGCCGCGACGTCTGGTACCTCGTCTTCAAGGACGAAGGCCACGGCTTCGCGAAGAAGAGCAATGCCGACTGGTTCAACGCCGCGACCGTGATGTTCTGGCAGCGGCACCTGCTCGCGCCGTGAACCCTGCCCGCGGTGGCCGTTCGGTCACCGCCGGCTCAGCGCGATGCTGCCAAGGATCAATACGCCCGCCGCCACCATCGCGAGCGTCACCGGCTCGTCGAGCAGCAGCCAGGACCAGCCGACGCCGAACAGCGGCACGAGGTAGGTCACCATCACCGCGCGCGCCGCGCCGATCTTGCCGATCAGCCGGTAGAACAGCACGAAGGCGAAGCCGGTGCAGACCACGCCGAGCGCGACGACCGCCGCCCATTCCTTCGCTCCGGGCATCGCCTGCGGCCACGCGAAGGCCGCCGCCGGCGCGATGAACAGCGCCGCGGCGCTCAGCGTCGCCGCGGCGACGGCGGCCGAGGGCAGCGTGCCGGCAAGGTACTTGCGCACGAGGTTCGCGCCGACGCCGTACAGCGCGGCGGCGGTCGTTCCCGCGGCCACGGCGGCCGGCACGTTGACGCCGTCGATGCGCTTCGACGCCAACAGCATCACCCCGAGCAGGCCGAGCGCCAGCGCGAACCAGCGCGCGGCGTTGAGCCGCTCGCCGAAGAACACCGTCGCTGCGATCGCCGTGAACAGCACGGTCAGCGCGTTGCAGATCGCGCCGATGCCCCCGGGCGCGAAGGTCGCCGCCCACGCGAACAGCGTGAACGGCAGCGCCGAATTGACGATGCCGATCACCGCCAGCGCGCCGAGCAGTCGCGGGTTCAACTGCGAGCGCACCGCCCAGAGGAAGGGCAGCAGCACGATGGCGCCAAGGGCGAGCCGCAGCTCCACGAGCGCCAGCGGCCCGAAGGCCGGCGCCGCCACGCGCATGAACATGAAGGACGCGCCCCAGATCGCGCCGAGCAGCACCAGTTCGCCGAGCGTGATCGCGCTCCATCCGGTGGCGGGCGCCGCGGGCGCGGGCGTCGAGGCCTGCGGGGGGACGGCAAGACTGGCTTGTGGCTTCATTCGAGGGCTCCGGGGAAGCCGCCATTGTCGGCGTATCGCGCGACCGGGCACGAGCGCCGCAAGCTCGGCGGGCACGCCGCCTGCGCAAGGCCTGTGGCGATCAGTCCGCCGCTGGCGCGCGCACCGCCGGCTCGGCGACGCTGTAGCGCGGAAGGATCAGCTGCGCATCCCAGCGCGCCGCGTCGTGCGGCCTAGCGACGAATCGCAAGCTCTCGACCGAATCTTCGGCGTCGTGACCGCTTGCAAGGTACTCGGCGTTCCCACCCACACGTCGTGGCCCGCAAACGCCATCGGAACATGTCCAGTGTTCACCGGCCTCCGCTGTCACATTGACGCGGAGCATCGGCAGGTCGGCGAGATGCGCCATCGTCGGGATGGGCGGCGACTCGCCGGGCGACAGTCCGCCGATGCGGTCCGGCGCCGCGCGACGCGCGTGGTAGTTGCCGATCAGCACGACGAAGGCGCGCTCTGGCGCCTCGCTGATCGCGGCGCGCAGCACCGCCGCCATCCGCCGGTTGCGCTCGTGCGCGCCGCCGCCCGCATTGCGCGCGTCAAACGCGAGCACGCGCAGATCCGCGCCGGCGGCCACCCGCTGCCGCGCCGATTCGATCAACGCGAGCGTCGCCACGCTGCGGCGCCCGTCGTTGCGATGGATGGGGATGGCCCAGAACGGGCCTTCGAGCAGCGCAGCCCGGTCGGCGCCCGCCCCGGCTGACGCGAGATAGGCGTCAATGCGCGGCTGCTCGTCCGTATAGATCTCCACGGCAAGCGTGACGGGCAACCCCGCGTCGAGGCGTCGCCCCGCCAGCGCCGCCGCGACGGCCGGAGCCTCGTGGGTGCCGTGCAGTTCGCCAAGCACCACGATCTGGGCATCGACCTCGGCGGCGTCGATCAGCGCGGCGGCATCGCTGGGCGATGCGAGGGCCTGAACCGCCGAGACCACACACAGGGCGGCCAGCGTCGCCCGCCGCATCCAACCGCTTCGCACTGCCATTCGCTGGTACTCCGAGCCCTGTTGCCGCAGACATTGGCGCAGGGGGATCGGGTTTCAAGCCCTCGTGGCTTTCAGCCCACTTTCTCGAAGCTCAGCCCACCCGCGCTCTCCGCCGCCACCGGCGCCGCCACGAGGTAGTGGTCCACCAGCAGGAAGGCGAACAGCACCATCAGGTAGACGATCGAGTAGTTGAACACCCGCATCGGGTACATCGGGTCGGGCGGGTTGAACAGGCGCACGGCGTAGTAGAGGAACACGCCGCCCAGCACCAGCGCGCCGCCGAGGTAGAACAGCCCGCTCATGCCGCTGGCGTAGGGCAGCACCGTCGCGGCGATCAGCAGAAGCGTGTAGAACAGGATCTGCCAGCGCGTGTACACCACGCCGTGCGTCACCGGCAGCATCGGGATCATCGCCTTCGCGTAGTCGTCCTTGCGGAAGATCGCCAGCGCCCAGAAATGCGGCGGCGTCCACACGAAGATGATCAGCACCAGCAGCAGGGCGTGGTGGTAGTCGTGCGGGGCGTCGAACAGCGCCGCAAAGCCTGCGCCTTCCGGCCAGCCTTTCACCGCGGCCCAGCCGAGCAGCGGCGGCGCCGCGCCAGCCAGCCCGCCGATCACGATGTTCTGCGGCGTCGCGCGCTTCAGGTACCCGGTGTAGATGATCGCGTAGCCGATCAGCGAGGCGAAGGTGAGCGCGGCGGTGAGCGGGTTCACCCACAGCGCGAGGATCAGCATCGACAGCGCGCCGAGCGTCACCGCGAAGACCAGCACCTGCGCGCCGGTGAGCGATCCCGTCGGCAGCGGCCGATTCGCCGTGCGCGCCATCACTGCGTCGATGCGCTGGTCGAGCAGGTGGTTGATCGCCGCCGCCGAGGCCGCCGCCAGCCAGATGCCGAGGCTGCCCAGCACCAGCGCGCGCCAGCCCGGCAGCGCGGGCGTGGCGAGGAACATGCCGATCACCGCGGTGAACACGATCAGCGCCACCACGCGCGGCTTCGTCAGCGCCCAGTACTGGCCCACCAGCGCCGACACGCGCTTAGGCGCCCGGCGAGCGCAGGCGCGCCAGCAGCGTGATCACCGTGAACAGCATCAGCACCGCGACCAGCAGGTGCGCTGTCGCCACGTACAGCGGCAGGCCCATCACCACGTTCGCGATGCCCAGCGCCACCTGCAGCGCGAGCAGCAGCAGCAGCGTGAGGCCCGAGGTTCGGAAGCCAGGCGCGAACGCCAGCCGGAAGCCGAGGAACACGAAGTAGACCGTCACCACCGCCGCACCGATGCGGTGCGCGATCTGGATCGCCGCGCGCGCCGACGCGTCGAGCACGCCGCCCTCGTAGTCGACGCCGATGCCGCGCCACAGCACAAAGCCCTCGGCGAAATCCGTACTCGGCCACCACGCGCCCTTGCACTTCGGGAAGTCGAGGCCGCAGGCCAGCGCGGCGTAGTTCGACGCCACCCAGCCGCCGAGCGCGATCTGCAGCGCCAGCAGCACGAGGCCGACCCACATCAGCACGCGCAGGCGCGGCGCATCGACGTGCACGCGCATCGCGTTCGGCGTCGTCCACCAGGCGAGCACGGTGAGCAGCGAGAACGTGGCGAGCCCACCCATCAGGTGGCTCATGACGATGACGGGCTTCACCAGCCACACCACGGTCCACATCCCGAGCAGGGCCTGGAAAGTCACCAGCATCAGCAGCCCCACCGAAAGCCGCGTCACGCCGTCGGCCCAGCGCACGATGCCGCTCAGCCACACGATCTGGCCCGCCGCCGCGAGGCCGAGCGCCAGCACGTGGTCGACCTTCATGTACGCGAAGATCGCCGCCACCACGAGGCCCGCACCGACGGCGACGGTGGTCAGGCCGTGCGGCTTGCGGCGCACCGCCAACAGGGCGAGCACCAGCACGAGCACGCCGAGCGTGGCCGCCATGTGCCGATGCACCTGCTCCCAGATCGCTTTGTTGACCTCGACGGCGCGCTCGAAGGTGGCGTTGGCCTGAGCGATCTCGCCGGCGTCGTTCGGCCAGGTGATCTTGCCGTAGCAGGTCGGCCAATCCGGGCAGCTCAGGCCCGCGTTGTTCAAGCGCGTGAAACCGCCGAGGAAGATCACGCCGAAGGTCAGGATCACCGCGACCCAGGCGATGCGGTGGAAATGCCGCACGGGAATCACTCGGTCACCTTCAGCAGGCGGGCCAGGTCCTTGCGCAGGCCGGTCGGGTCGAAGCCCGGCGCGTGGCGCATCACCAGGAAGCCGTTGGGGTCGATCAGGTACACCGCGAGGCTGCCGTCCACGTGCGAGACCGGCAGTTTGGCACGCAGCGCGGGGGAAGCCCGCATCGGCAGAAACGCGCGGTATTCGGGCGCCTGCGCGGGCACCTCGCCGAACCACAGCACCTGCACGCGGTCGGCGTGCCGGCCTTCCGACACCCAAACGCGGTACAGCGAATCGCTCAGGCGAAGGCAAGGCTCGCCGCAGTCGCCCGGCGGCATCACGACGACCCGCCACAGGCGCTTCTCCGGCTCCCATTCGGGGTACGCGCTGCCGTCGGCGCGCTGCAGGCCGAGCGTGCCGAGTTCGACGGGCGTATCGAACAGCTCGCCGGCGTTGCGCGTCGCCGTCGGCTGCCAGCCGGAATAGATCAGGTACAGCGCGATGCCGAACGAGGTGAAAAACAGCGCAACGACGCCGAGCAGGGTCGCGCGCGAACGGAGGACGGAGGTCATGGTCGACGCCGGAACTGGAGGTAGAGGGAAAGGATCAGCAGGCCGGCCGCGAAGCCGAACCACTGCAGCGCGTAGCCGCGGTGCTTGTCGGGCGACAGCGTATTCGCCAGCAGGTCGAGATCGCGTTCGTGGCCGAGCGCGATGGCCGGATCGAGGCGCAGCACCGCCGCGTCGACGCTCGCACCCGCCTCACGCAGCACGGCGGGTTCGAGGCGCAGCGCGAGCTGGCCGCCATCGGGCAGCGGCGCAGCCGCCGGGCCCAGCGCGAGACCGGCCGACGGCGGCGGCACCAGCAGGCCGTGCAGCCGCATCGGCTCGCGCGGCAGCTCCGCTTCCGCCGGCACCGCGCGATCGGCCGGCAGCGCGCGCCAGCCGAGGTCGACCCACAGCCGCATGCCGTCGTGGGTCGAGAACAGGCGATACACCTGCACGCCAACGCGCGAACCGCGACGCTGGTTGTCGAGGCGCAGCGCGGGCCGCGCGTCAAAGCGTCCGTCAAGCGCGACCCACGCCGGCATCGAACGCAGCGCCTCCGACAGCGCCAGCGGCGCGCGTTCATCGAGCACGCGCGCGCTGTCGGCCAACAGCGCGTCCTTCTGCACCGCGCGACCGGATTGCCACAGCCCGGCGCTCACGAAGACCGCGCACAGCCCCAGCGAAACCGCCCACAGCAGCGCGCGGCGCAGCGTCGGCGTCGAGCGCGCCGGTTTCACCCGACGCTCCCGTCCGCGGCGGATAATGACAGCCTCATTTCTAGCCCGGTCATTCCCGTGGAAAAGCTGCTGGTCATCGCGTTTCTCGCCGTCATCGTCTGGAACCTGTTCGCCGCGCTGTTCCACATGGTCTCGAAGCCGCAGGCCGATGGCCGCATGGTGCGATCGCTGAGCTGGCGCATCGGGCTGTCTATCGCGCTGCTGGCGATCATGACCGCCGGCCACTTCCTCGGCTTCTGGCAGTTCCACGGCGTGCGCCCGTAGCCGGTTCGCGACATCCGCCCCAGATGCGACAAGGCCGGCGCGAGCCGGCCTTGTGCGTTTCCGCCGACGGGCGGGATCAGAGCACGTAGACGAACAGGAACAGGCCGAGCCAGACCACGTCCACGAAGTGCCAGTACCACGCCACCGCCTCGAAGCCGAAGTGCTTCTCCGGGGTGAAGTGGCCCTTCAGCACGCGGAACCACACCACGGCCAGCATCACCGTACCGAGGAACACGTGCAGACCGTGGAAGCCGGTCAGCATGTAGAACGTCGCGCCGTAGATGCCCGAACTCAGGCGCAGGTTGAGATCGCCCCAGGCGTGGATGTACTCGTAGGCCTGCACGCCGAAGAAGCAGAGGCCGAGCAGGATCGTCGCGCCCAGCCACAGCAGCACCTTGCTGCGCTGGCCCACCACCATCGCGTGGTGCGCGATCGTCAGCGTGAGGCCCGAGGTAAGCAGGATGACGGTGTTGATCAGCGGCAGGCCGAAGGCCGGCAGCGTTTCGAACGTGCCGCCGATGTCGGCCGGGCCGTTGGCCGGCCAGCCGGAGACGTAGCCATTCCACAGGTATTCGTTGGCGAGCGTGCCGTTGCCCTCGCCCGAGATCCACGGCAGCGCGAAGGTGCGCACGTAGAACAGCGCGCCGAAGAACGCGGCGAAGAACATCACTTCCGAGAAGATGAACCAGATCATCCCCTGCCGGAACGACACATCGACCTGGCCGTTGTACTTGCCGCTCTCCGACTCGCGGATGACGTCGCCGAACCAGCCGAACAGCGTGAAGATCATCATCGCCATGCCGGCCATGAAGATCCAGAACGACATGTCGCTGCCGTTGAACCAGTTGATCAGGCCGATCATCAGCACGAACAGCGCGATCGACCCCACGAAGGGCCACTTGCTGTGGTGCGGGACGAAATAGACGTCGGCGTCGTGGTGGGCGGTGGCCATGGGTGTCCTAGCGGTGCAGCGATGGAATGGGCGTCAGCGTGGCGCGAAGACCGGGGCCGACGCAACTGCCGGCACGGGGCCGGCGGCGGCGGCGCGGGCGGTGGCCGCGTCGTTCTTGAAGAAGGTGTACGAGAGCGTGATCGTCTTGACCTCCGGCGGCAGCGCCGGGTCGACGATGAAGCGCACCGGCATGGTCTTGCTCTCGCCGGCGTAAAGGAGCTGCTCGGTGAAGCAGAAGCACTCGGTCTTGACGAAGTAGCCCGCGGCCACGACCGGGGCCACCGACGGCGCCGCATTGCCGACCACCGGACGCTCGTCGCGGTTGCCGGCGACGTAGCTCATCTCGTAGGCCTGGCCGGGCACGACGTCCATCGACAGCACTTCCGGAACGAAGGTCCACGGCAGCTTCGAATTCACCGTGCCATCGAACTCGATGCGCACGGTGCGGTTCGGGTCGACGGCCATGCCGGCCACGCGCTGCTCGCCGGCCGGGGTGTCCTCGAGCTTGATGCCGAAGACCTTCTCGCAGGCGATCTCGTACAGCGGCACCAGCGCGAAGGCCGCGGCGAAACATCCCACCGAGACGAGCGCAATGGTGCGGGCGGTGGCGGCGTTGCTGCTCATGCGGCGCGTCCGATGTGCTGGATCACGGTCTTGACGATGAAATAGCCGTAGACCGAACCGGCGACGATGGCGAGCAGCCACACCGTCCGCCGCACCGAGCTGCGGCGGGCCGGGGTGTCGTTCGGGTCGCGCGGCGCGTCCACGTCAGGCATTCGTCGGGATCAGTGCGCGACGTCGCCGTGCGCGAGGTCTTCGTCGCGCAGCACCGGCGGCTTGGTGAAGGTGTGGTGCGGGGCCGGCGACGGCACCGTCCACTCGAGGCCCTTGGCGCCTTCCCACACGCGATCGGTGGCCTTGACGCCGCCGCGCGCACACTTCCAGACGATGTAGACGAACAGCAGCTGCATGAAGCCGAAGCCGAAGCCGCCCACCGACGACCACATGTTGAAGTCGGCGAAGGCGACGTTGTAATCCGGGATGCGGCGCGGCATGCCGGCGAGGCCGAGGAAGTGCTGCGGGAAGAACAGCAGGTTCACGAAGATCGTGCTGCCCCAGAAGTGCACCTTGCCGAGCGTCTCGTTGTACATGTAGCCCGTCCACTTCGGCAGCCAGTAGTACACGCCGGCCATGATGCCGAACACGGCACCGGTCACCAGCACGTAGTGGAAGTGCGCCACCACGAAGTAGGTGTCGTGGTACTGGTAGTCGGCCGGCACCATCGCGAGCATCAGGCCGGAGAAGCCGCCGATCGTGAACATCACCACGAAGCCGAGCGCGAACAGCATCGGCGTTTCGAAGGTCATCGAGCCGCGCCACATCGTGGTGACCCAGTTGAACACCTTCACACCGGTCGGGATGGCGATCAGCATCGTCGCGTACATGAAGTACAGCTCGGCGCCGAGCGGCATGCCCACGGTGAACATGTGGTGCGCCCAGACGATGAACGACAGGAAGGCGATCGAAGCCGTGGCGTACACCATCGCCTGGTAGCCGAACAGCGGCTTGCGGGCGAAGGTCGGGATGATCTCCGAGACGATGCCGAAGGCCGGCAGGATCATGATGTAGACCTCGGGGTGCCCGAAGAACCAGAACACGTGCTGGTACAGGACCGGGTCACCGCCGCCGGCGGCGTTGAAGAACGAGGTGCCGAAGAACTTGTCGGTGAGCAGCATCGTCACCGCGCCGGCCAGCACCGGCATCACCGCGATCAGCAGGAACGCCGTGATCAGCCAGGTCCAGACGAAGATCGGCATCTTCAGCAGGTCCATGCCCGGGGCGCGCATGTTGAGGATGGTGGCGATGATGTTGATCGCGCCCATGATCGAGCTGATGCCCATCAGGTGGATCGCGAAGATCGTGAACGCCACGTTCGAGCCGCCCTGCAGCGACAGCGGCGGGTACAGCGTCCAGCCGCCGGCGGGGGCGCCGGAGCCGATGCCGAACAGCTGCAGCACCAGCGGCATCAGCAGCAGCGCGAAGGCGAACGGCATGATCCAGAAGGACCAGTTGTTCATGCGCGGCAGCGCCATGTCGGGTGCGCCGACCATCAGCGGGATCATCCAGTTGGCGAGGCCGACGAAGGCCGGCATCACCGCGCCGAAGATCATGACCAGCGCGTGCATCGTGGTCATCTGGTTGAAGAAGGCCGGATCGACCAGCTGCAGGCCCGGCTGGAACAGCTCGGCGCGGATGACGAGCGCCATCGAGCCGCCGACGAGGAACATCACCAGCGAGAACACCAGGTACAGCGTGCCGATGTCCTTGTGGTTCGTGGACATGAACCAGCGCTGGAAGAAGCTCTGCTGGTGGCCGTGGTCGGCGTGCGGATCGGCGTGGGTGGTAGCCATGTCGTGACCTCTCAGGCTCAGATCTTCGGCGCGACGGCGGCGGCCGGCGCGAGCGCGGCGGTGCGCGCGGTGGTGTCGTTGGCGGACTTCATCGCAGCGAGGCGGGCCTGGAACTCGGCCTTCGGCACCGCTTCGACGACGATCGGCATGAACCCGTGGTCCTTGCCGCACAGCTCGGCGCACTGGCCGCGATAGATGCCCGGCTCGCGGATTTCGGTCCACTGCTCGTTGACGATGCCGGGGATGGCGTCGCTCTTCCAGCCGAGCGCCGGCACCCACCAGGCGTGGATCACGTCATCCGCGGTGAGGATGAAACGGATCTTGGTATCGGTCGGCAGCACGAGGCGGTTGTCGACGTCGAGCAGGTAGTTCGCGTTGGCCGGGTCGTTGTCGTCGACTTTCACGCCGCTCTGGCGCAGGCGGTCGGACCGGCGGTCGAGGCGGCTGGTGAAGCTCACGCCCTCACCCACGTACTCGTAGGTCCACAGCCACTGCTGGCCGACGATCTTCACCGTCATCTCGTGGCCCTCGGTCTGGTACGCCTCGATGACCTTGACGGTCGCCGGGTAGGCCATGACCACGAGGATCAGCGTCGGCACCGCCGTCCACAGGATCTCGAGCTTGGTGCTGTGCACGAAGGTCTTGTCGGGCACCGCGCCTTTCGATTTGCGGAACTTGAAGATCGAGTAGGCCATCGCGCCGAACACGATGATGCCGATGACCACGCAGATGCCCAGCATGATCATGTGCATCTCGTACGCGCGCTCGGCGGTACGGGTGACGCCCGGCGTCAGGTTGAGCTGCCACGGCTCCGCCTTCTCGGCGGCCCAGGCCAGCGTGGCGCCAAGGCTGGCCACGAGGCCGGCGATCGCGTGTTGGGGTCGGAACTTCTTCATGCCGATGACCTCACCTCAATGTTCGTTTGCCGGCGCCCGGCCCGCGGCCGCCGCCAGCATCCACCGCAGCCGCTCCGCGAGCTCGCTGCGCTCGCAGGGCGGCAGGAAACTGCCGATCTCCACCTCGCGCCCCTGCGACCCCAGCCGCAGGTGGTCCGGCGCGTCACGCTCGCCTTCCGTGCGCAGTCGCACCCAGTAGGGATGCGCCTGGAACACGGCGGCGTCATCGGGCGAGCGGCGCACTTCCAGCCGCTGCTCGCCCACGACGATCCGCTCGTAGCGGTCGCCGGCTTGCCACACCCCGCGCAGCGCCACCGCCACGATGCCGAGGTCCAGCAGGGCGAACCACGGCGCGTAGGCATTGCCCAGCGCGAACCCGTAGCCCGACACCGCCGCCACGGGCACCGCGATCAACCCGAACAGAACGACAAACTGCCGCGACGTCAGGATCCGACGCGGACGCAGCAGCAGCTGCGCCTCGGAGCCAGGAGCCGACGGCGGCAGTTCATCGATCACGGTGGACACGAACCCGACCTGCGAACAGGGTGGCCAAGTTTACGGCCCGGCGCTCCGGAGGGGCAAGCAAAGGCCCGTGACGGCAGTCAAACAGCAGGGGGTTACGGGGGTTGGAGGGCGCGGGCACACTCGCGCCTTTCCCTGCCGCCGCCGCCATCGCGTGAAGCCCATCCTCAGCCCTGAACTGCCCGCCGCGACGAGCCCGACGCGTGAACGCCTGACCGCGGCCTACGCCCGCGACGAGTCCGAACACCTCGCCGAACTTCTTCACGCCGCGCGGCTGCCGGCCGACGTGCAGGCCGGGGTGCAGGCCACCGCCGAAGCGCTGGTCGAGCGCACCCGCGTCCGCGCCGCCGACCCCGAACTGGTGCAGGCCTTCATGCGCCAGTACGACCTCAGCTCGGAGGAAGGCGTGCTGCTGATGTGCGTGGCCGAGGCCCTGCTGCGCATCCCCGACCAGCTCACGGCCGACAAGCTGATCCGCGACAAGCTGGGCGACGCCGCGTGGGAGAAGCACCTCGGGGGCTCCTCGTCGGTGCTGGTGAACGCCTCGACCTGGGGCCTGATGCTGACCGGTCGCGTGGTGAGTCTCGCGGAAGAGACCCGTCGCGATTTCGGCAGCGCGTTCAAGCGGCTGATCGCGCGCACCGGCGAGCCGGTGATCCGCCTCGCCGTGCGGCAGGCGATGAAGATCATGGGCCACCAGTTCGTCATGGGCCGGACCATCACCGAGGCGCTGGAGCGCAGCCTGAAGGGCGAGAACGCCCGGTACCGCTACAGCTTCGACATGCTCGGCGAGGGCGCGCTGACCACCAGGGACGCCGCCCGCTACTTCCAGGCCTACAAGGACGCGATCGGCGCGATCGGCGCGTCGTACAGGAGCAGCGGCGGCGCGGGGTCCAGCGGCACGGCGAGCGGCGTGTTCGGCGCGCCGTCGATCTCGGTGAAGCTCTCGGCCCTGCACCCGCGCTACGAGGTCGGCAAGCGCGCGCGCGTGATGGCGGAACTGACCCCGATGGTGCTTGAGCTCGCTTGCGAAGCGAAGGCGCAGTCGATCGGCTTCACCATCGACGCCGAGGAAAGCGAGCGCCTCGAACTGTCGCTCGACGTGATCGGCGCGGCGTTTGCTGACACGTCGCTGGACGGCTGGGAGGGCTACGGCCTCGCCGTACAGGCCTACCAGAAGCGCGCACCCTTCGTGATCGACGAGCTGGCCGCCCTCGCGCGCGCCGTCGGCCGCCGGATGCCGATGCGCCTCGTCAAGGGCGCCTACTGGGATTCCGAAATCAAGAAGGCGCAGGTGGAAGGTTTCGGCGGCTACCCGGTGTTCACCCGCAAGGTGAATACCGACGTGAGCTACCTCGCCTGCGCGCGCCGCATGTTCGCGGCGGTGGATGCGCTATACCCGATGTTCGCCACGCACAACGCCCAGACGATCGCGGCCATCCACGCGATGTCGAAGGAAGGCGGCACGCGCCGCGACTACGAGTACCAGCGCCTGCACGGCATGGGCGAAGACCTCTACGCCGAGGTGATCGGCGCCGACCAGCTCGGCGTGCCCTGCCGCGTGTACGCGCCGGTGGGCTCGCACGAGGACCTGCTGCCCTACCTCGTGCGCCGCCTGCTCGAGAACGGCGCGAACTCCAGCTTCGTCAACCGCATCACCGACAGCCGCGTGCGCGCCGCCGACCTCGTCGCCGACCCGATGGCCACGGTGGAGCGCAACGTGATCAAGCCGCACCCGCACATCCCGCAGCCGCGCGACCTCTTCCGCTCGCAAAACGAACCCCGGACCAACTCGATGGGCATCAACCTCGCCAACGACGCGCAGCTGCGCGACCTCAGCACGAAGATCAACGCCGCAGTGAAGCCGTGGACCGCGCGGCCGCTGGTGCCGGGCGCAACGGCTTTCGGCGCGACGGTGAAGGTCACCAACCCGGCCGACCGCCGCGAGGCCGTGGGCGAGTACCTCGCGGCCTCGGAAGCGAACGTGCAGGCCGCGCTGGCCAACGGCGTCAGAGCGCAGCCGGGCTGGGATGCGGTGCCCGCCGCGGGCCGCGCGGTGATCCTGGAGAAAGCCGCGGATCTGCTGGAAGCCCGCACGCCGGAATTCATGGCGCTGTGCGTCAAGGAGGCCGGCAAGAGCCTGTCGGCCTCGGTGGCCGAAGTGCGCGAGGCCGTCGACTTCCTGCGCTACTACGCGCTGCAGGCGCGCGAACTCTTCGCGCCGGTGAAGCTGCCTGGCCCGACCGGCGAGTCCAATCAGCTCACCCTGCACGGCCGCGGCGTGTTCGTCTGCATCAGCCCGTGGAACTTCCCGCTGGCCATTTACCTCGGCCAGGTCGCCGCCGCGCTGGCCGCCGGCAACGCCGTGATCGCCAAGCCCGCCGAGCAGACGACGCTCGTCGCCTTCGCCGCGACCCAGCTGCTGCACGAGGCAGGCGTTCCCGAGGACGTGCTGCAGTTCCTGCCGGGCGACGGCGCCACCGTCGGCGCCGGCCTGACCCGCGACCCGCGCGTGGCCGGCGTGGCCTTCACCGGCTCGAACGAGACCGCGTGGGCCATCAACCGCACGCTCGCCGCGCGCAACGCCCCGATCGCCTCGCTGATCGCCGAGACCGGCGGCCAGAACGCGCTGATCGCCGACTCGTCGTCGCTGCCGGAACAGGTCGTCAAAGACGCCGTCGCGTCCGCGTTCGACTCCGCCGGCCAGCGCTGCTCGGCCGCGCGCGTGCTGTTCGTGCAGGACGACATCGCCGACAAGGTGATGCACATGCTCGCCGGCGCGATGGACGAGCTCGTGATCGGCGACCCCGGCCTGCTGAGCACCGACGTCGGCCCGGTGATCGACGACGACGCCAAGCGCAACCTCGAGACGCATGCCGCGCGCATGGACAAGGAGGCGCGACTGATCCACATGGCGCCTCTGCCGGAGGCGTGCGCGCACGGCAGCTTCGTCGCCCCGCGCGCCTACGAGCTGAAGTCGCTCTCGCAGCTCGACCGCGAGGTGTTTGGCCCGATCCTGCACGTGGTGCGCTGGAAGGCCGACAACCTCGACGGCGTCATCAACGACATCAACGGCACCGGCTTCGGCCTGACGCTGGGCATCCACTCGCGCATCGACGCCACCATTGATCACATCGCGAAGCACGTCCGCGTGGGCAACTGCTACGTCAACCGCAACCAGATCGGCGCGGTGGTCGGCGTGCAGCCCTTCGGCGGTGAAGGGCTCTCCGGCACCGGCCCGAAGGCCGGTGGCCCGCACTACCTCGCCAAGTTCGCCACCGAGCGCACGCTCACGGTGAACACGACGGCCGCCGGCGGCAACGCCTCGCTGCTGACGCTCGCCGAGTAAACGGAATGCGCAAGTCGGAACGGGGTGCCGCCAAGCGCGGCGGAGCAAAGCACGGCGGCCCCAATCGCGGCGCAGGGACGACGCGCGTCGCTTCGAACGCTGAGGGCGCCGCCGCGCCGAGGACGTCGGCGATTGCGCCGGGCACGGGCCCGCTGTGGTTGCGGCGCTTCGTCGCCGATCCCGGCTTCGCGCGATTCACCTACGCGCTGATCACCGCCAATGCCCTCGCGCTCGGCCTCGAAGCGATGCCGACGTTCGGCGAGCCGATGGCCGGCCTGCTGGACGGGCTCTTCGCCGTCTCGACCGCGTGGTTCGTCATCGAGATCGCGCTGCGGATGATCGCGAACGGGCGGCCGCTGGCCGACTTCTTCCGCGACGGCTGGAACACCTTCGACACGCTCATCGTCGTGCTTTCGCTGCTGCCGCTGGCCGGCGGCATCGCTATCGTCGCGCGACTGCTGCGCGTGCTGCGGCTGCTGCGACTGGTGTCGGGCAGCGGGCTGCTGCGCGGCTTCGTCGAGCGGACCCTTCCGGTCGGGAACCACCTGCTGGCGGCGGTCCTGCTGCTGGCGCTGTCGATCTACGCCTTCGCGCTGGCCGGCTTCCACCTGGCCGGCGGCGTGCTGGCTGAATCCGCGCCGTGGGCCGATCTGCCGAGCGCGTTGCGCAGCACGCTGGCCTGGAGCGCGCCGCTGTCGCCGCCCGGCTTGCCGTCGAGCAACGTCGCCGGCATCGCGTGGGCGGTGGCTCTGGGTGCCGCGCATCTCGCTTGGGCGGCGCTGACCCTGCGCGGGCTGTTCGGCGCGAGGGCGAACGCATGAAGGCCCTCCTGATGCTGATGGCCCTCGTGCTGCTGGTGCTGGCGGCCGTCATCGGCGTGCAGCGCGCAAACTTCGTGCGTCTCGCGTCGCCGACCAGCGGCATCGTCGTTGACGTCGAAGCCCAGGATTCGCGCTGCGGCCGCAGGCCGCGCCGCGGTTGCACCAAGTTCACCGCCGTCGTCGAGTACGCGGTCGCCAACGAGACGCGCCGCCTGCGCACCGGCGCCGGCCAGGCGCGCGGACGCGGGCAGCCGATCGAGCGCGCGCGGCATCGCGTCGGCGAGGCCTTCGCGCTGCGCGTGCACCCGGCTACGCGCGAAGCGCTGCCGGACAGCACCTTCGGCCTGTGGGGCCTGCCGATCATCCTCGGCATCGCCGGCGCGCTGTTCGCGGCTTTCGGCCTGTGGGGCGCGCGGCGGCGCTGAGGCCGCCGCAGCGGCGCGCGTCCGTGTCACCCTAGGCGCCCATCCGCCCTCGCGTTCCCATGCTCCTCGAGTACTACGGCTTCGCCGAAGCGCCGTTCTCGATCACGCCGGACCCGCGCTTCGTTTACCTGAGCGAGCGCCACCGCGACGCGCTCGCGCACCTGCATTACGGCATCACGCAGGGCGGCGGCGGCGGCTTCGTTCAGCTCACCGGCGAGGTGGGCACCGGCAAGACGACGCTGTGCCGACTTCTGCTCGAACAGCTGCCGGAAACCGTGCGCGTGGCGCTGGTGCTGAACCCGCTGCTTTCGCCGGTGGAACTGCTCGAGACGATCGCGGAAGAGCTGCGCCTCGAGGTCGAAGGCGTGCGCGGCAGCTTGAAAGGCCTGTACGACCGGCTGAACGCGTTCCTGATCGATGCCTATGCGCAGGGCCTGCGCGTCGTCGTGATCATCGACGAGGCGCAGAACCTCTCCAAGGATGCGCTGGAGCAGGTGCGCCTGCTGACCAACCTCGAAACGCCGACGCAGAAGCTGCTGCAGATGGTGCTGCTGGGCCAGCCCGAGCTGCGCGATCTGCTCGATCGGCCGGAGCTGCGCCAGCTCGCGCAGCGGATCACGGCGCGCTTCCACCTGACGCCCTTGGACGCCGACGAGGTGGAAGCCTACGTGCGGCATCGCGTCGCGGTCGCCGGCGCGACGCGCTTTCCGTTCACGCGTCTTGCGGTGAAGCGCCTGCACCACCACGCCGGCGGCGTGCCGCGGCTGGTCAACGTGATCGCCGAACGCGCGCTGCTCGCCGGCTACGCGCGCGAGGAGCATCCGGTCGGCGAACGGCTGGTCGATCTCGCCGCGCGCGAAGTGCTGGTGCGCCCGCTGAAGCGCCTCCCGAAGCCGTCGATGCCGGTGGTGATCGGCGCGGCGCTGCTGATCGGCGTCGGCCTGTTCGCGCTGGCGCCGAAGCGGCCGGTGACGCCGCCGCCCCGCGACATCGTCGTCGAGCCACCGAAGCCGATTCCGCCGCCGCGGCTCGACGGCGCCGCGCTGGCCGCGCGATTGCCCGGGCTCGATCCGTCGCCGATGCCGGCCGCGGCCGAGCTGATGCGCCTGTGGGCGGTGCGCGCCAGCGAAGCCGCGCCGCGCGCCTTCGTCGACTGCGCTGCGGTGCTCGCTCCGGGCCTGCTGTGCCAGTCGGGAACGACCAGCCTCGATGCGCTCGTGGCGCTGCAGCGCCCGGCCCTCGTCCAGCTCGATGGCGAAGGCGGCAGCGGGCCGTGGGCCGTGCTGCTCGGGGCCGATGCGCTGCGCGTAAGGCTGTGGCTCGGCGACATCGTCGTCGACGTCGCGCGCGTCGACTTCAATCGCCACTTCCGCGGCCGTTACCTCACCGTGTGGCGCGCGCCCGCGTTGTTCGCGCGCATCCCGGCACCGGGCGACCTCGGCACCGATGTCGACTGGCTCGCCGCGCGGCTGGCCGCGCGCGGGGCGACGCCGCTGTCGCCCGGACCGGCGGAGTTCGACGCGGCGCTCGCCGAGGCGCTGCGCGACATGCAGCGCGCCGAAGGCCTGCGCGTCGACGGCGTGCCGGGGCCGGAAACGCTGCGCGCGCTCGGCGCGGAGCGCGACGACGGGCCGCGACTGCGGCGCACGCTGGACTGAGGTGCGGCGATGTCACTGATCCTCGAAGCCCTGCGCCGCTCCGAAGCCGAACGCCGCCGCGGCGCGCCACCCAGCCTGCTTGGCGACGTGGCGCCGACGCGCGCGCGACCCTCGTCGCCGTGGCCGCTGGCCTTCGCAGGCCTCGTGCTCGGCCTCGGCCTCGCCGCCGCCGTCGCGTGGTGGGTCGTGCGCAGCGATGCGCCCCCCGGTACGCCCTCGCCGTCGCCCTCGCCCTCGCCGTCGCCCGCGCAGGCGCCAGCGCAGGCGCCAGCGCCTGCACCCGACGCGCCAACGACGCCGGAGGCGGAGCCGCCGATCGAACCGGTGCCTTCCGCCGCCTACGCGCCGCTGGCATCGACGCCGCCGGCGCCGGCGGCCCCGCCCCAACGCCCGGCGCTGCCTTCGGCGAGCGCTACCGCATCCGCAGCGACGGCCGAACCGCCCGCATCGGCATTGCCCCCCGCTCCTGCGCCGGTCGACGCCGGATTCGGCCCGCGCGACGGCGACCTGCCGTGGTCGGAAGTGGCGCCTGCGGCCGGCGATGCGCTGCCGCCGCTGCGCGTGTCGATGCACGTCTATGCCGACGACCCGGCGCGCCGCTTCGCCATCGTCGATGGCCAGCGCCGGCGCGAGGGCGACCTGCTGCAGCCGGCGATGCCGCTGCTGGAGATCCGTCGCGACGGCCTGCGCATCGGCTGGCAGGGCCGCGTTGTGTGGGTACCGCGCTGATGGTGTTCGTCGATGCGCCCGGCCGACGACACGTCGAGTGGCGCTGGGCCACCCCGCTGCTGCTCGTGCTGTGCGTCGGCGCCTTCGTCGTGCTCGCCCTCGTCGATCGCGCCACGCACGACGCGCTGCTGCTGCGCTGGGGCGCGCTCTCTTCCGCCGCCGCCGACTGGCGCAGCCTGCTGCAGCCCGAGCGCGCCGCGACGCTGGTCACCACGCTCGGGCTGCACAGCAGCGGTACGCACCTGCTCGGCAACATGCTGTTCCTGCTGGTCTTCGGGCTGCCTGCGGAACGCGCGCTCGGCTCGTGGCGACTGCTGCTGTTGTTCATTGCCGGCGGCGCCCTCGCCAACTTCGTCGCCGCGCTGTCGATGGACCGCCCCGACCGCGTGATCATCGGCGCGAGCGGCGCGGTGTCGACGCTGATCGGCGCCTACCTCGCGCTGTTCCCGACCGCGCGCCTTGGCGTGGTGCTGCCGCTTGGCCTCTGGCTGCAGTTCGTCCGCATGCCGGCCGTCGCGCTGATCAGCCTGTGGGTCGTCCTGCAGCTGCTGTTCACCTGGGCCGGGCCGAGCTTCGGCGCGGTGGCGTGGTGGGCGCACCTGGCGGGTTTCGCTTTCGGGTTCGTCGTCGCGCTGGCGGTGCGCGAGTCGCTGGCAAGGCGGTCGCGGCTGCGGGCCTAACCCGCTGTCGTGGCCCGCCGCGCCGTTGCCTGCCTTGCGGCAGCGGCCTGCTTCACGCGCCGCAGCGCTTCGGCCACGGCCGCTTCACCTTCGACGATGACGCCGGTGGCGTAGCCGTCGGGCACTTCCGCATCGCCGGCGAGATGCGTCGGCAGGTCCTGCTCGCGCAGGCCGCGGATGGCGGTGCCCGGCAGCGTGACGTCGGGGAGGATGCCGGTGGCCTGGATCGAGCGCCCGGACGGCGTGTAGTAGCGCGCGGTGGTGAGCTTCAGCGCGTCGCCGTTGCCGAGGTCGACGACCGTCTGCACCGAGCCCTTGCCGAAGCTGCGCGCGCCGAGCAGCAGCGCGCGGCGCTGGTCGCGCAGCGCGCCGGCGACCACTTCCGCCGAGCTCGCGGTGCCGACGTCGAGCAGCACGGCGATCGGTGCGCCCTGCAGCACATCGCCGGCCGAGGCGCGATACAGCGCGTTCGCCGTGGCCGTGCGGCCGCGGGTGCTGACGATCGGGCCACCGTCGAGGAACAGGTCGGCCACTTCGACCGCGGTGGTCAGCAGGCCGCCGGGGTTGTTGCGCAGGTCGATCACGAGGCCGGCGAGCGGGCCCCCTGAGGCGCGGCGCAGCGCCTCGAGCTGGCGCTTCAGCTCATCGGCGGTGTCGCCCTCGAAATAGCTGATGCGCACATAGCCATATCCGGGCTCGAGCAGCCGGCCGCTGACGCTTGAGAGCGCGATGCTCTGCCGCACCAGCACGACGTCGCGCGGCAGCGCCTCGCCGGGGCGCAGCAGCGACAGCCGCACGCTGGTGCCGGCGGTGCCGCGCAGCGCGCGCGAGGGGTCGCCATCGCGATTCGCGCCGACGGGGCGGCCGTCGATCGCGACGATGACGTCGCCGGTGCGCAGGCCCGCCTTGTGCGCCGGGCCGCCGTCGATCGCGCCGATCACCTTCAGGCTGCGGTCGGGGCGCACTTCGACTTCGACGCCGATGCCGTCGTACATGCCCTGCACGTCCTCGGCGAGCGCGCTGGCGTCCGTCGCGGGCAGGTAGGCGCTGTGCGGGTCGAGGTCGGCGAGCAGGGCGCGCACCGCGGACTGCATCAGGGTGCGATCGTCGATCGGGTCGACGTAGCCCTCCTGCACGGTGCGGAAGACCTCGGCGAAGCGGCGGATTTCCTCGAGCGGCACCGCGGGCGACGGCGGCGGGGCGAGTGGATCCAGCGCGATCGGAACGACCGCCGTCGGCGATGCCGGCGCGGGCGCCTGCGCGCGCAGCGGTTCAGCCGTGCCCGTCATCAGGGCGGCGAGCATCGCAAGGGAGAGTGTGGGGGGGGAAAGGCGCATGGCGTCCACCGGAGAGGCCGCCATTATGCGGCTTTCAGCGCCACCAGCCGCGCGGATCGACGGGTTGGCCGCTGCGCCGCAGCTCGAAGTACAGCGCGGGCAGCGCGGCACCGCCGGAATCGCCAGCGCGCGCCACGATTTCGCCCTGCCCGACCCAGTCGCCGACGCCGCGGCGCAGCGTGTCGTTGTGCGCGTACAGGCTCATCCAGCCGCCGCCGTGGTCGACGATCAGCAGCAGGCCGTAGCCTTTCAGCCACTCCGCATAGACGACGCGGCCCGGCGCGACGGCCCGCACCGGGGTGCCGCGGGCCACGGCGAAACGCACGCCGTCGCTCTGCAGACCACCCGGCAGCGCGTCGCCGAAGCGCTCCAGCACGCGGCCACCGTCGACCGGCAGCGGCAGCTGGCCGCGACGGCTGGCGAACGGGCGATCGTCGTCGAGCTGCTTCGGGATGTCAGCGATAGCGTCGCGCAGCTCGGCCAGCAGCGCTTCGACGGCGCGCTGGTCACGGCCGAGGGCCGCAATGCGCGCCTCGCGCGTCTTGAACTCGGCCTCGATGGCGGCGAGCGCCTGCCGGCGCGTCTCGCGCTCCGCCTCCAGGGCCGCAAGCGCCGCCGTCGCCGCCGCGGCGGCCGCCGCAACCTCGGCCTGCTGGCGCTGCACTTCGGCGGTGAGCGCGGCCAGCGCGTCGAGCTCGGTCAGCACGCCCTGCACGCGGCGCGCGCGGTCGGCTTGCACGTGGCGGTGGTACGCCAGCGCGCGACCCATCGCGCCGACCTGGTCCTGCGCGAGCAGCAGCTTCAGCTGCTCATGGCGGCCGGCGGCGTACGCGGCGCGCACCAGCCGGGCGAGCACCTCGCGCTGCGCCTGCAGCGCTCCCGCGAGCTCCGCGCGCTCGGCTTCTTTTTCGGCGAGCGCCTCAGCGAGACGTTTCTGCTCGGCGTCGGCGGCATCCACCGCCTGCTGCGCCTCGGCCACGCGCGAATCGGCCTCGCGCAGGGCGGCGAGGGATTCGGATTTCTCGGCGTCGGCGCGCCTCTGCTCGGCGGCCAGCGCGGCCACGCGCACTTTGAGCGCATCGAGCTTGGCCTGCGCGTCGGCCTCGCGAGCGGCGCGCTGCGCGTCGGGGGCCTGCGCGAAGGACGGTGCCGCAACGACGGCCAGCGATGCCAGCAGCACCGCCAGCAGGCGATGGACGATGAGCCGCTTGGGGCTCACGCGCGGCGACTCATCCGCCGAGCTGCACCAGCGATTCGCCGGTCATCAGCGCCGGTTTGGGCAGGCCCATCAGCTGCAGCACGGTCGGCGCGATGTCGCGCAGCGCGCCGCCCTTCCGCAGCGTGGCCCTGCGGCCGACATAGACAAAGGGCACGGGCCCGACCGTATGCGCGGTGTGCGGCTGCCCGGTCTCGGGGTCGCGCATCATTTCGAGGTTGCCGTGATCGGCGGTGACCAGCATCTCGCCGCCCACCGCTTCGATCGCTTCGCGCAGGCGGCCGAGTGCCGCGTCGACGGCTTCGGCCGCTTTGATGGCGGCCTGCAGATCGCCGGTGTGGCCGACCATGTCGGGGTTGGCGATGTTGCAGGCGATGAAGTCGACCTCTCCGCCGCGGATGGCGGCGACCAGCCTGTCGGTGAGCTCGGGGCAGCTCATCTCCGGCTGCAGGTCATACGTCGCGACTTTTGGCGAAGGAATGAGCTCGCGCGATTCGCCGGGCAGCAGGGCCTCGCGGCCGCCGCTGAAGAAGAAGGTGACGTGCGCGTACTTCTCGGTCTCGGCGATGCGCAGCTGCTTCAAGTCGGCGGCGGCGATCACCTCGCCCAAGGTGTCGCGCAGGTCTTCCGGCGCGTAGGCGACTTTCGCGGGAAGGTCCGCCGCGTACTCGGCCATGCCGGTGAAGCGCGACAGCGCGATCGCGCGCGGCTTGGCGAAACCGTCGAAGCCCGGCACGGTAAAGACGGCCGTGATCTGCCGCGCGCGGTCGGCGCGGAAGTTGAAGAAGATGATCGCGTCGCCGTCGCGCATCGGCTGCGCGCCGTCGATCACCGTCGGCCTCACGAATTCGTCGTTCTCGCCGCGGGCGTAGGCGGCATCGAGCGCGGCCAGCCCATCCGCGGCGCGGAACTCGGCCTGCGCTTCCGCCATCGCGCGGTAGGCCGCTTCGACGCGCTCCCAGCGCTGGTCGCGGTCCATCGCGAAGTAGCGGCCCGACACCGTCGCGAGGTGCGCGTTACCGGCCTTGGCCATCGCGTCGACCAAGGCGCGCAGCGAGGCTTCCGCCGAGCGCGGCGGCATGTCGCGGCCGTCGAGGAACGCATGCACTGCGACGCGGCCCACGCCCTCGCGCTTCGCCAGCTCGATCAGCGCGAACAGATGCGATTCGTGCGAATGCACGCCGCCCGGCGACAGCAGGCCCATCAGATGCAGGGTGCCGCCGGCGGCGCGCGCGGCGCGGCAGGCGGCGAGCAGTTCGGCGTTGCGGAAGAAATCGCCGCTCTCGATCTCGGCGTCGACGCGCGTCAGGTCCTGGTAGACGATGCGGCCGGCGCCGATGTTCATGTGCCCGACTTCGGAATTGCCCATCTGCCCGTCCGGCAACCCGACGAACCGGCCTTCGGTGTGCACCAGCGTGTGCGGGTAGTCGGCCAGCAGCCCGCGCCAGTGCGGCACGCGGGCCAGCGCGATAGCGTTGTCGGCCGTCTCGTCGCGATGGCCCCAGCCATCGAGGATCAGCAGAAGGACGGGTTTCGGGCGCGACGCCATGACGAATGCACCAGTGACGAACGGGAGGCGACAAGTCTAGCTGGCGGGGGCAGCATGACGATCGGACCCACCCTGCCCGACCCCGCTGGAGACCGCCATGACCACCACCGATTGCCCGAAGCGCCGCCCGTCCGGACGGCTCGTCCTGCTGGTCGGCCTGGCCGCCGGCGTCGCGTTCTTCGCGGGTGCCGGCCACGCCCTGGCCGATGGCCCGCGCAGCGAATCGAAAGTGCTTGGCAGCATCACCGCGCAGGCCGGCGAAACGTACGACAGCCTCGATTCGGTGAACGGCGGCATCAGCATCCGCCGCGGCGCCACGGTGCGCAGCGCGGAGACGGTCAACGGCGGCATCAGCATCGACGAAGGCGCGAACGTCGGCAGCGCCGAAACGGTGAACGGCGGCATCAGCATCGCCGGCAAGGTCAAGCTCGGCAGCGCCGAGACCGTCAACGGCGGCATCAGCCTCGACGACGACAGCGAAGTCTCCGGCGATCTGGAGACCGTCAACGGCGCGATCCGCATCGGCGCGCGCAGCCTCGTGGCTGGCGACGCCGAAACGGTGAACGGCGGCATCCGCCTCGACGGCGGCGCGGTGCGCGGCGTGCTGCGCACGGTCAACGGCGACATCACCCTCGGCCGCGGCTCCGAAGCCGGCGGCATCGAGATCGAAGAGCCGAACCGGGGCTGGTGGAACTGGGGCAGCGAGAAGCTGCCGCGCATCGTCATCGGCCCGAACGCGACGGTGCATGGCCCCATGGTGTTCAAGCGCGAGGTCAAGCTCTACGTCCACGCCACGGCGACCATCGGCGAGGTGCGCGGCGCCACGGCCGTGCGCTACGACGGCGAAGACGCGCCGGAGTAAGCGCCCTAGAATCGGCGGACGTTCCTTTCGCTGGAGTGTCCGACGTGATACGATCCACCCTGATGGCGGGCCTCGCCATCCTCGGCAGCGCCGCTGCCTTTGCGGCGCCGCCAGCCGCGCCGCCAGCCGCGGCCGTCGCGACCGCGCGACACAGCTTCGGTCCGGAGATCTCCGCCGAGGATTTCCGCGCCCATGTGCAGACCCTGGCCAGCGACGAGTTCGCCGGCCGTGCGCCCGGCGGCGTCGGTGAGACGAAAACGGTCGAGTACCTGATCGCGCAGCTGCAGCGCCTCGGCCTGAAGCCCGGCAACAGCGGCGCGTGGACGCAGGACGTGCCGATGACGGAAACCAAGGCCGACGACAAGGCCAGCACGTTCACGCTGACCACGGCCAAGCAGACGCTGACGCCGGCGATCGGCCCCGACGTGGTGATCGGCACGCGCACCGGCCAGCCGGACGTGAGCATCGACGCCAGCGAGCTGGTGTTCGTCGGCTACGGCGTCAACGCGCCGGAGGCCGGCTGGAACGATTACGAAGGCCTCGACGTCACGGGCAAGACGGTCGTGATGCTGATCAACGACCCGGGCTTCCACGTCGGCAGCGAGACGCTGTTCGGTGGCAAGCGCATGACCTACTACGGCCGCTGGACCTACAAGTTCGAGGAGGCCGCGCGGCAGGGTGCCAAGGCCGCGCTGATCATCCACGACGACGCCGGCGCGGCGTATCCGTGGGAGGTGGTGCAGAACAGCTGGGGCGGCCCGCAGTTCGACCTGCCGCCGAGCGAAGACCCGGAACCGCGCCTGCCGGCGCAGGGCTGGATCAATGCGGCCACGGCGAACGCGCTGTTCGCCGATGCCGGCCTCGACTTCGAGGCGCAGCGCACCGCCGCGAACCAGGCCGGCTTCAAGGCGGTGCCGCTGAACGCCACGTTCTCGCTGGATCTCAAGAGCAGCTCGCGCACCGCCACGTCGCAGAACGTCATCGCCGTGCTGCCGGGCAGCACGCATCCCGACGAGGCCATCGTCTACACCGCGCACTGGGATCACTTGGGCCGCAATTTCTCCGGCGTGGGCGACCGCATCTTCAACGGCGCCGTCGACAACGCCACGGGCGTGGCCGGCGTGCTCGAGATCGCCGAAGCCTTCACCGTGCAGCGGCCCGCGCCCGAGCGCAGCATCGTTTTCCTTTTCGTGACGCTCGAGGAATCCGGCCTGCTCGGCTCGAAGTACTACGCCGCGCACCCGGTGATCCCGCTCGAGAACACGGTGGGCGTCATCAACCTCGATGCGATGAGCGTGATCGGCCCGACGAAAGAGCTGGTGGTCATCGGCCTCGGCAACTCGACGCTCGACGACGTGGCGCGCGGCTTGGCCGAGCGCCAAGGCCGCGTGCTGGTCGAGGAGAGCTCGCCGCAGAACGGCTACTTCTTCCGCTCCGACCACTTCAACTTCGCGAAGGAAGGCGTGCCCGCGCTGTACGCGAAAGGCGGCGTCGACCACGCCGAGCGGGGTCGCGATTACGGCCTCGCGTGGATGGCCGACTACACGGCGGTGCGCTACCACAAGGTCGGCGACAACTACGACGCCGCGTGGGACCTGCGCGGCACCATGCAGGACCTGCAGCTCCTCTACGGCGTGGGCCGCACGCTCGGCAGCAACCGCGAGTGGCCGAACTACGTCGAGGGCAACGCCTTCCGCAAGAGCGAGCAGCGGGGCGGCGCGGGAGGCTAAGCTGCGGGCTCCCCCCGAACCGGAGCGCCCCCATGGCCGCTTCCACCCTCGCCATCGAAGCGCGCTGGCAGCGCATCGATGGCCACCCCCAGGCGTTCTGGCTGCTCTGCGACGACCGCGACCAGGTGCTGGCCGAGCTGCACTGCCTGGCGCGTGGCGCCGATGGCACATGGGCGCCGCCGGCGCGTCCGGTGCCGCCGCGCACCGTGCGGATGGTGCATCTGGTCCACCCCGGTGCCGGATTCGACGCCACGATTCCGGGCATGCCGGCACCCAGCCGTCGGCCCTACGACGGGTCGGAATGCCTGGTGCGCGTGCAGGACGGCGCCGACGCGATCCGCACCCGCTGGCAGCACGCCGCCTGCGCGCTGCCGCTGCTGAACCGCTCGCTCGAAGAGGCCGACGAGAGCGGCGCGCCGCTGGACAGCCACAGCGTGCTCGTGGCGCTCGGCCGATGGATGGGCCTCGAGGCGCCGCCGCCGTGGCCGGGCCGCCCGGACACCGCCGCCAATGCGCTGCCGCCGATCCGCGGCCCCGGCGGCACGGTCGCCGCCGCGCCTGATGGCGCGGCCGTGGATGCCCGCGCGCCGGCCGTGGCGCAAGGTACCGCCCCTGACGCCGACCCGGTGCTCGCGCATCCGCTGTACCGGCAGTCACGCCAGGCGGTCGCGCAGTTGGAAGAGCGGCTCGGTCGCGCCTACGACGCCACCAGCGAGCGCCTGACGCGCTCGCTGGTCGAGCTGGCGCTGACGCACGGGCTCTCCGGCATCGACCACGTGGTGCTGAGCCGTCGCAGCGGCGCGGTCGCGGCGGGCGAGAACGTCTTCGTCATCCGCGGCCGCCTCGACGACCCCGCGCACCAGCGCGTGTCGATGCGCACCGACGACGCGCTCGATATCGACCACGATGAGGGCGCCGACGACGGCAACGACGCGCGAGCGTCGCGGAAGTCAGGGCGCTGAGGCGACCGGCGTGGCCGCGTGCGCGCGCAGCGCTCCGGCCACGTCGTCGACCGCCGCCATCATCGGCATGTGGCCGCAGCCGCTGAGCATCACGGTGCGGGAGTCGCGCAGGCCGGCGGCGTACAGCGCGGCCGAGCTCGCGTCGATCACGCGGTCGTCGTCGCACCACAGCAGCAGGGTCGGGGCGCGGATCTCGCCCAGCAGCGGCTGCACGGCGAAGGCCTCGTCGCCGCGCATGCGCGCCAGCACCGCCTGCTCGAAGCCGCGGTCGGCGATGCGCTGGGCGATGAACGCGCGATCCACCGGCCACGGCACGAACGGCGGGTCGGTGAACACGAGGGCGAGGTAGCGATCCAGCGTGGCGCGGTCCTCCACGGCGAAGGGATGCCCGCCATCGAGCACGCTGCGTCCGAATTCGTTGGCTTCGAACGGCACGCCGGCCGCCGACAGCAGGGCGATGCGCGACACGCGCTGCGGATGCCGGGCGGCGACCAGGCCGGTGATGTGTCCCCCCATCGAGTGCCCGGCGAGCAGCTCCGGCGTGCGCGGCAGCGTGGCGAGCCACGCCGCGACGCGGTCCGCCTGCGCGACGACGCCGTAGTCGGCGCCCGGCTCACGGTCGCTTTCGCCCCAGCCCGGCAGGTCCGGCGCGATGACGCGATGCGTCGTCGCGAGGTCCGCCATCAGCGGCAGCCAGTTTTCCTTCGAGCCGGTGAAGCCGTGCAGCAGCACGACCAGCGGCGCATCGAGCGGGCCGGCTTCGAGCTGCACCACGCGCCGGCCGCCGACCTCGACGACGCGCTCCGTGGCGCCGGCCTGCAGCCGCTGCACCGCGAACCAACCCTGCAGCGCCCACTCGGGCCGCCATGCGAGCAGGCCGATCACGATTAGAACGTCCAGCGCGAGGGCCGCAAGAATGATCGTGCGACGACGGACGCGGCGCGGCGACGCGGCGGCCACCGTCGGCGTGCGCCCGCGATTCAACGCTGGTGCTCCGCGCTGCGGGCGCTCACTTCGCCGCCGCGTCCAGCGCCGCCTGCACCGAGCCGCGGGTGATCGGGTGGTAGCCGGCGCTGGCCTGCTGCAGCACCTGGCGCGCGAAGGCGAGGCCGTCCGGCGTTTCCGCCAGGGCCACGTAGGTCGGCAGCACCAACTTGCGGCGGCCGACCTTGCGCAGGAACTGCGCCAGCGCCGGGCGCGCCTCGAAATAGCCGGCGCGCACGGTGATCGGGTACCAGCGCTGCGCGATCTCGCCGTTCGGCGTGCCGGTGAAGCGGAAGGCGCCGTCCAGCTCGAGCAGGCGCGTGGCGTCGATGTCCGCCGGCAGCCCCTCGAGGAAGTGCACCCACTCCTGCGTGATCCATCGGGCCGTATCGAGGTCGGCGGCGGCGGTTCGACGCTGCAGCCAGTCCTCGCGCGCGGCGTCGACGGCGGCAAGGCGCGCCGAGGTGGCGGGCACGGCGGTTTCCGGCAGCCCGGGACCGGCGATCCACGCGGCCAGTTCCGCCTCGGTGAGCTTGCCCGGATGCTTCGCGATCAGCTCGCGGCGCAGGAAGGCGAGGAAATCGTCCGTCGTCACGCTCTTGAACGCGTGCTCATCGAACCACTGGCGCAGGAACGGATCGAACGCCTCGCGACCGTAACGCTGCTCGAGGAAGGCGAGGAACCACTGGCCCTTGATGTAGGCGACGTCGGTCAGCGCCTCGTCCGGATCGCGGCCGGGCGACGGCGGCAGCGCCAGCGCCTGCTGCGACGGCGGCAGCTCGGCCAGCGTGGCGCGCAGGCCCGCCTGGCTGACCACATCCTCCATGTCGGCCTGCTCGCGGCCGTACACGGCCTCGACGATGCGGTTCTCGACGTAGCTGGTGAAGCCCTCGTTGAGCCACATGTCCTTCCAGCTCGCGTTGGTCACCAGATTGCCGGACCACGAATGCGCCAGCTCGTGCGCGATCAGCGACACCAGCGACTTGTCGCCGACGATGACGGTCGGCGTGATGAAGCTCAGACGCGGGTTCTCCATGCCGCCGAACGGAAAGCTCGCCGGCAGGATCAGCAGGTCGTAGCGCTCCCAGCGGTACGGCCCATACAGCGCTTCGGTCGCGGCGATCATCTTCTCGGTGTCGGCGAACTCGGCGGCGGCGCGCTCGAGCACCGGCGCTTCGGCCCAGACGCCGGCGCGCGCCGAGATCGCCTGGAAGCGGAAATCGCCGACCGCGATCGCCAGCAGGTAGCTCGGGATCGGCTGCGCCATCGTGAAGCGGTAGTCGCCGTCGGCCTCGGCGGCCGGGTCGTTGTCGGCGCTCATCAGCGCCATCAGGCCCGGCGCGGTGCGGATGCGCGCGGTGTAGGTGAAGCGCACGCCCGGCGTGTCCTGCAGCGGCACCCAGCTGCGCGCGTGGATCGCCTGCGACTGGCTGAACAGCAGCGGCTGCTTGCCGCCCGCCGTCATCGCCGGCGTCATCCACTGCAGGCCCGAGGCCTCGGGCGAGGTGCGGTAGCGGATGCGCACGGCGTCGGCACGCATCGGCAGCGCGATGGTCAGCTTCGAGCCGAAAATCGCATCGCGCTCCGCCAGCGTGAACTCGACGCGCTGCCAGCGGCCGTCGCCCTGCCGCGCGTGCACGCGCTCGATCGCGAGGTCGCGGGTGTCGAGCACCAGCTCGGCCGCGCCGGTGGCCGACGGATCGGCCCAGGCCAGCGTGTGCACCGCCTCGCCGGCCAGCGTGCGCGCCGCGAAATCGACGCGCAGGTCGAGGTCGATCGCGCTGATGCGCACGGCCTTCGGCTGCGCCCAGCTGTGCTCGTCGAGGCTGCGGTCGGCGGCGCCGGACAGGCCCGGGACCAGGGCGAGGGCGAGGACGAGGGCGTGCAACAGGCGCATGCGGGCGAGTGCCTTCCGGGAGAGGCGCCGAGTTTACTCAAAGCACGCGCCGCGGCCTCATCCGCCGGCCGTCGCCGCGCGATGGGCGCGCCGCATCACGATCACGAGCGCGAGGAGCACCGTCACGATCACCAGCGCCGAGCTTTCCGGCCCGAACAGCCCGCCGGTCAGCCAATCCGCGCCCACGTACCGGCTTTCCAGCGGCGCGAGCGCGCGCCAGTCCTCGATGCCGGACAGGGGCACGCCACTGCACAGGATGGTGAAGTTCCACGCGGCGTGGTGGGCCGAAACCACCCACAGGTTGCGCGTCATCGCGTAGATGCCGCCCCACAGCAGGCCGAGCGCCGAGACGGACAGCAGCATGGTCGCCGCGTCGACGGCATTCCCCGCTTGCACATTCCCGAGATGCGCTGCCGCGAAAACCGCCGCCTGAACCCCCAGCGCCGGCCAGAGCCCCCAGGCCCGCTCGAGGATGCGGAACAGAAGGCAGCGATAGAACAGCTCTTCGAGCATGGCCGCGATGCCGATCAGCGCGACGACCCCGGCGAGCGGCGGCGTCGGCATGCGCGTACCGACCACCTCGTAGGCACCGAGGGCGAAAAGAAGGGCCAGCGGAAGAGCGACCAGCGCGACCCCGGCGCCGGCGCCCAACAGCAGCGGCAGCGGGCGCAGGGCCAGCTCCGTCGCGCGACGCCGCTCGTACCAGTGCACGTAAGCCCAGTAGGCGCCGATGGCCGAGACGGTGATGCCGAGGCGGCGCACGATGCTGAGCGTTTCGGGCGAAAGCTGGAAGGTCGTCTCGACGACCGGCAGCAGGCCCTGCCGGAAGGCCGCGATCGCGCCGACGACCGCCAGTCCGCCGAGCATCAGGGCGACGAGGGCGCGGCCCGTGGCCCGCAGTCGATGCAGGTAGGCCGATGCCGTCATCGGCCCGGCATTCAAACCCGGTAGCCGGAATGGATGGCGCAGATGCCTGCGGAGAGGTTCCGGTAGTCGCAGCGCTCGAAGCCGGCCTCGGCCATCATCGCTTTCAGCTCGTCCTGCGGCGGATGCTTGCGGATGCTCTCGGCGAGGTACTGGTAGCTGGCGGCGTCGTTGGCGAACAGCTTGCCGAGCCGCGGCAGCACCTTGAAGCTGTGGAAGTCGTACACCGGCTTGAACCACTCCGGCTTCACTTCCGAAAACTCCAGCACCAGCGCGCGGCCGCCGAGTTTCAGCACGCGATGCATCTCGCGCAGCGCCTTGGCCTTGTCGGTGACGTTGCGCAGGCCGAAGGCGATGGTGACGAGGTCGAAGCTGGCGTCGGGGAAGGGCAGCATCTCTGCGTTCAACTGCACCCAGCGCAGGCCGCGCACGAGCCCGCGATCGGTCATGCGGTCGCGGCCCACGCCCAGCATCGCGGCGTTGATGTCGCCGCCGACGACTTCGCCGGCTTCACCGACGCGCTCGTGCAGCAGGGCGGCGATGTCGCCGGTGCCGCCCGCAAGATCGAGCACGCGGTCGCCCTTCGCCACGCCCGAGGTCGCGACGAAGTAGCGCTTCCAGACCCGATGCACGCCGAGGCTCATCAGGTCGTTCATCAGGTCGTATTTGCCGGCCACCGACGAGAACACCTCGCGCACCAGCCCGGCCTTCTCGGCGGTGGGCACGTCGCGGAAGCCGAAGTGGGTGGTGCCCTCGGGGCGGGCGTCGTTGGGGGCGCTGCTGCTCATGCGCGGATTATGCCGGAGGCGCGCCAAGGCCCCGAGACGGCCGGCGACGGCCCACGCCGGCCGCGGATCAGCCGCGATCGAGGCCGGCCCGGGCCAAGGCCGCCTCGTACGCCGCCCACCGCGCCGACTGTTCGCGGCCGAGCTGGTGCAGGTAGGCCCAGGTGTAGAGGCCGGTCGAATGGCCATCGCTGAAGCGCAGCGCGACCGCGTAGTGGCCCACCGGCTCGACGGCATCGATCCCCACCGCACGCTTGCCGGCCACGAGCACCTTCTGCTCCGGCGCGTGGCCCTGCACTTCCGCACTGGGCGACTCCACGCGCAGGTACTCGGCAGGGAGGCGGTAGGCCACGCCATCGTCGAAGGCGACTTCGAGGACGCGCGAGGCGCGGTGCAGGGTGATGGCGGTGGGGCGAGGGCTCATGCCGGAATTGGAGCAGATCGTGCGGCACCTGAGCGCGACCGAGGGCAGGTTCAGGGTGTTCAGCGTCGCCTGAACGTTGGGCTGGGGCTCAGGCCGGTGAAGGCCCGGCGGGACTATGCTCCCCACGTTCCCGACCGGAGTACCGCCATGCGCAAGCCGCTGCTTCTCTCCCTGGCCCTGTTCGCGCTGCCTGCCCTCGCCTTCGACCAGGCGCAGGTGATGCAGCCCGCCGCGCTGTCGAACGTGCAGAGCGTGTACGTGGCCCCGGTGGCCGTCGAGCTGCCTGCCGCGGCGCGGCGTTTCGATCGCCGCGGCGACGCGCCGCGACCGGTCGCTCCGCGCGATGCCGAAACCAAGGCCGCCGACCTGACGACCGCGCTGCGCCGCGGGTTCGCTAAGGACTTCAACGTCGTCGACGCGGCCGGACCGGGCGTGCTGGTCGTCGAAGCGACGCTGACCCGCCTCGAGGCCAGTCGTCCGACGATGGCTGACTACCACCGCGAGCCCGGCCTCGGCTTCGAGTCGGTGTACGCCGGCGGCGCGGCGATGGACGTCCGCCTGTCGCGCGACGGCGCGGACATCGCCGTGCTGAAGGACCGCTACACCGGCAATTTCGGCGACGGCCTGCCGCGCGTCGGCGTCTGGCAGGACACGGACCGCGCGTTCACCCGCTGGTCGCGCCAGCTGCCGAGCTGGGTCGCTCATCCGCAGACCGCGTCGCGCTAAGGCTTGCGCTTGGCGCGCGGGTGCGCGCCGTCGTAGACCTTCGCGAGATGCTGGAAATCGAGATGCGTGTAGATCTGCGTGGTGGCGATGTTCGCGTGGCCGAGCAGTTCCTGCACGCCGCGCAGGTCGCCTGAACTTTCCAGCACGTGGGTGGCGAAGCTGTGCCGCAGCAGGTGCGGATGCACGCGTTTCCAAACGCCCTGCCGCATCGCCAGCTCGCGCACGCGCTTCTGCACCGCGCGCGGGGTGATCGTCGCGCCGTCCCGGCCTGGAAACACCGGGCGTGCCGCGAACGGTGACGGATCGACGCCCGGCGCCCCGGCCTGCGGCGCCGCCGCTGCGGCTGCGGCCCAGGCGGAAAGCGCGTCGCGCGCCTGCCGACCGACCGGCACGATGCGGGTCTTGCGGCCCTTGCCGAGCACGCGCACTTCGCCGGCGGCGAGATCGAGGTCGCCCCAGCGCAGCCCGCAGAGCTCCGACACGCGCAGCCCGGAGGAATAGAACAGCTCCATCATCGCGCGGTCGCGCACGCCAAGCGGGCCGTCGTCGGGCACTTCCACCAGTTGGCCCATCTCGTCGGCGTCGAGCACCTGCGGCAGTTTGCGCGGCGCTTTCGGGCCGCGCAGCCCGGCGCTCGGATCGCTGGCGATATCGCCGTGCTTCAGCAGCCAGCGGAACAGCGCACGGCACGCGGAAAGACGCCGCTGCACGCTCGGCGGCGACAGGCCGCGCGCGTGCTCGTCGGCGATCAAGCCGCGCAGCGCAAGCCCGTCGATATCACCCCAGGCGATGAAGCCGTGGCCTTCGGCCCAGGCGCGCAGCGCGGCGAGGTCGCGGCGGTAGGCGTCGAGCGTGTGCACCGAGGCCTGCTTCTCGACCGCGAGGTGGTCGAGGAAACGCGACAGCGCCGCGTCGAGGCCCATCTCAGCCGGCACGCGCCATCGCGGTGGACAACGCTTCCGCCATCATCCGCAGGAACAGCGTGCCCATGCCCGGGAAGAAGCGGTTGGCGTCGACGCTGCCCACCGCGATCAGGCCGACGGCCGATACCGGCAGCACGGCGCACGAGGCCACGCGGGCGGCCGCGTCGCCGAACAGCAGCGCATGGCGCTCCGGCGCCAGACGGCCACAGATCGGTTCGCCACTGGCCAAGGCCTCGCGGAACGCCTCCATGCGCGCATCGTCGACAGGAACCACCTGGCACCACGCCGCATCGTCGAGGCCCGCGATCGGCGCGAGCAGGGTGACGCGCACGGCGTCGCCGGCGAAATCCTCGCTCAAGCACGCCACCATCGCGCGCAGCGTGTCGGCCGCGCTGCCGGCGCGCATCAGCGCCAGCGTGAGCTGGTGCGTACGCACCGCGAGGCGCTCGTTGTCCTGCGCGTTGCCGGAAAGCTCGTGCAGGCGCCGCGTGAGCTCACGGTTCTTATCGCGCAGCACTTCGAGCTGGTAGCCGGCCAGCGACGCGCTGGCGCCGCCGTCCTTCGGCACCACCAGCGTCACCGCCAGGTCGGGAAACTGCTCGAGGAATCGCGGGTGCCGGCGCAGCCACTGCGCGACCTCGTGCGCTTCGCTGCGCGCGTTGCGTTCCTCAGCCATCGGTGCCTGCTCCTTCATCCCGCCACTCCCCTTCGAAGACGAACGCGGCCGGGCCGCGCATGAAAACCGCCGCGTCATCGCGCGGCCAGTCGATGTGCAAGGTGCCGCCGGGCAGGTCGACGCGCACGGTGCGCGCGACGCGGCCCTGACGCACGAGAATCGCCACCGCCGCGCAGGCGCCGCTGCCGCAGGCCAGCGTCTCGCCAACGCCGCGCTCGAACACCCGCAGCGCGATGTGGTCGGCGCCAAGCACTTCGGCGAAGCCGACGTTGACGCTGTCGGGAAACGGCCCGTGGCGCTGCAGCCAGGCGCCGACGCCGGCCACGTCGGTGCCCGCGAGGGCTGTGCCCGGCGCGCCGGACGCGCTCGCCGCGACGTCGATCAATGCGTGGGGATTGCCCATCGACACGGCGCCAAAGGCCAGCACCCCGAACGCACTGTCGGCGACGTAGCGCGGCGCTTCGGCCGGCGCGACGAGCGGAATGCGCGCCGGCTCGAAGGACGGCACCGACAGCGCCAGCCGGAACGTGCCGTCGTCGAGCGCCTCGGCCTCGACGCGCCCGGCCGGGCTGCCCATCGCGAAGCGCCGCGCGCCGGCGGCTCCGTCGCGTCGCAGCCAGGCGGCGACGCATCGCGCGCCGTTGCCGCACTGGCCGGCGGCGCTGCCATCGGCGTTCCAGATGCGGTAGTCGGCCACCGCGTCCGGCGATGCCGCCGGTTCGACGGTGAGCAGCTGGTCGAAACCGATGCCCCGATGGCGGTCGGCCATGCGCGCGGCTTCCGCCGGCGTCGGCGGCGGCGTGCCGTCGCGCAAATCGAGCACGACGAAGTCGTTGCCCGCGCCGTGCATCTTGCTGAAGCGACGCCGCGGCGGCGCCGTCGTCCTCATCCGTTCGTCGCCTCGCCCGGCGGCGGCGCATCGGTCGGCGGTGTTTCCGTCGTCGGCGCGGGGCGCACGAGATCGCCCTTGATCCCGCAGGCGGCCAACAGCAGCGCGGCGAGCAGCATCGGCAGCAGGGCGCGGAGGGTTTTCATGCGGTGCGTTTCGGCAGTTGTCGGACCAGCGCGAGTATAGCGACGGCGTTGCGCCACCGATGAATACGTTTGCGGCTCCGAGAGCGGCCTGAGCGGCATTCCGGCCAAAGGATTAGGCTGGCGAGTCAACGCCACCACCCGGTTTTCCATGACCCAGGACGCCACCCTTTTCGTGCTGTTCGGCGCCACCGGCGATCTCGCCCAGCGCATGCTGCTGCCCTCGCTGTACGCGCTGGAGCGCGACGGCCTGCTGCCCGAGGGGCTGCGCGTGCTCGGCACCGCCCGCAGTGCGATGGATGCCGCCGGATTCCGCGCCAACGTCGGCGACTCGGTGACCAAAGCGCTGGCGGCTGGCGAGTGCAACGAGGCCGCGCTGGAGCGGCTGCTCGGCCGCTGCGACTACCTTCCGGCGTCTGTCGATGATCCGGCGGCGCTCGCTGCGCTGGCAGCGAAGATCGGCGTCATGCGCGGCGACGGCGACGTGCTCGTGCATCTCTCCACCGCGCCGAAGTTCTACGGCCCGATCTGCGAGGCGCTGCACGCCGGCGGCGTGGCCGACTCGCGCATGCGGGTGATGCTCGAGAAGCCGATCGGCCACGATCTTGCGAGCTCGATCGCGATCAACGAATCGGTGGCGAGAGTGTTCCGCGAGGCGCAGGTGTTCCGCGTCGACCACTACCTCGGCAAAGAGGGCGTGCAGAACCTGCTGGCCCTGCGCTTCGGCAACGCGCTGTTCGAGCCGCTGTGGAATTCGCGCTTCGTCGAGCAGGTGCAGATTACCGTCGCCGAAACCGTCGGCCTCGAGGGCCGCGGCGGCTACTACGACGAGTCCGGTGCCATGCGCGACATGGTGCAGAACCACCTGCTGCAGCTGCTCACCCTCACCGCGATGGAGCCGCCCTCGCACTTCGACCCGGGCTCGGTGCGCAACGAGAAGCTGAAGGTGCTGCGCTCGCTGCGTCCGATCGAAGGCGAGGACGTCGCCACGCACACCGTCGCCGGGCAGTACACCGCCGGCGCGATCGACGGCAAGGCGGTGCCGGGCTATGCCGATGAGCTGGGCCGCAAGAGCCGAACCGAAAGCTTCGTCGCCATCCGCGCGCACATCGACAACTGGCGCTGGAGCGGCGTGCCGTTCTACCTGCGCACCGGCAAGCGCCTGCCGCGCCGCGCCACCGAGATCTACGTGAAGATGCGCGCGGTGCCGCATTCGATCTTCGACGGCGAAGGCGCCACGCCGGAGCCGAATGCGATCCTGATCCGCCTGCAGCCGGAAGAGCGCATCTCGATGATGCTGATGAGCAAGACGCCGGGGCTGGACCGCGGTGGCGTCAAGCTCTCGCAGGTGGCGCTCGACCTCGACCTGCACGACGCCTTCGCGCACGAGCGCAAGCGCATCGCCTACGAGCGGCTGTACCTCGACGCGCTGCGCGGCAGCGGCACCCTGTTCGTGCGCCGCGACGAGATCGAATCGGCGTGGACCTGGATCGACCAGATCCTCGGCGGGTGGACCGCGCGCGGCCAGGAGCCGAAGCCCTATCCCGCCGGCACCTGGGGCCCGACCAGCGCGCTGGCGCTGCCGGAGCGCCACGGCCACAGCTGGCGCGAATGAGCCGCGCGCGCGAAGGTGTGGCCATGAGCTCACTGCCGATCACCACGCACGCGAACGCCGAGGCGCTGGCCGAGGCCGTTGCCGAAGCCTTGGCCGACGCGATCCGCGCCGGCGTGGCCGCGCGCGGAGATGCATGGCTGGCGCTGGCCGGCGGCAGCACGCCGTTCGCGGCGTACCGGCGGCTCGCGGCGATGGACCTGCCGTGGGCGAGCGTGCACCTCGTCGCCAGCGACGAGCGCGCGGTGCCGGCCGCACACGAGAAGCGCAACGAGCGAGCGCTGGCCGAGGCGTTCGCCGCCGCGCGCGGCGTCACGATCCATCCGCTGGTCGCGGCTGACGGCGCTGCGGTCAACGTGCACACCGACTCGCGCGCGACGCTCGCCACCGCGGAATCCTCCCTCGCACCGCTCACGCATCGCGCCTTCGACGCGGTGCTGCTCGGCATGGGCGCGGACGCGCACTTCGCGTCGCTGTTTCCGCAGGTCACGCCGCCTTCCGCGCTCGACGGCAACTCCCGCGAGGCCCTCGTTGCGATCACGCCCGACCCGCTGCCGCCGGAAGCGCCCTACCCGCGCGTGTCGCTGACGCTGTCGCGCCTCGTCGCCGCGCATTCGCTGCTGCTGATGATCACCGGCGACACCAAGCGCGCCGTGCTGGAATCCGCCCGCGAGCGCACGGCCGCCGACGCACCGATCCACGCCCTGCTGGCCGCCGCCCCGGATCTCGCGATCCACTGGAGCCCCTGATGTCGCTGCATCCCGTCGTCGAACGCGTCACCGAGCGCATCCGCGAGCGCAGCGCGCCGACGCGCAGCGCCTACCTCGCTCGCATCGAAGTCGCCCGCGCGAAGGGCACGGCCCGCGCACGCCTGTCCTGCGGCAACTTGGCGCACGGTTTCGCGGCCTCCGGCGACGACAAGGACGCGCTGAAGCTGCAGGTGAAGCCCAACCTCGGCATCGTCACCGCGTACAACGACATGCTGTCGGCGCACCAGCCGTTCGCGACCTACCCCGAGCTGA
>ERZ1066123.44-NODE-44-length-114290-cov-10.065987_pt1 | contig 114290 bp, 92 predicted proteins | sample MGYA00382770_ERZ1066123 | MGnify/ENA primary metagenome ERZ1066123 (study PRJEB33369, sample SAMEA5778353) | biofilm metagenome | biome: Industrial cooling water; feature: Water cooling tower basin; material: Biofilm | place: United Arab Emirates | collected...
CGCACATGCGAGCGAGGGGCCGAAGCGAAAGGGTGAAACACGCCGCGGGCCGAGGTAGCAAATGCCGTGCCGGAAACGGCGTCTGCCGTAAGTGTCTGCATGGCAATGGTTTGCGGAGCTATCGGCGGGCTGAGGCTCCGGCGGTGTGACGGCAAAATGTGCCGATACCGCCAGGGCGCTGCCGCTACCACACCGGACGGCAATTCCTGCCGAATGCGCGCCATCACGGCAGATGACGCCGGGTGCGCAAACTCGCCGATTCGTCACAAGTGTTTGATTGGCAATCACTTGGGCTCTGGCACGGTTCGTGTACACGCAGGCGGATATCCGATGGCTCGATGATCCCCCTGCTTCCGTCCGACCGATGACCCCTCCCGAGTTCGCCACCGCTCCTTCCCCGTCCGCCGGGGCCGACCGTCCGGTGCCCAGCGCGCAGGTGACGGCCGCTGGCGCGCCGCGCTTTCACGTGCCCGCGGCGGCGCACCCCGCCTGGGGGGACGCGGCGGCGTGCGAGGCGGCCGGAGGGGTGTCGGCCGAGGGACGCGTTTTCCTAGATGAGCAACTCGGCACGGGTGACCTCGTGCTCGACCTCGATCCGGGGTTCGGCTTTGTCGCGCTGAGTGCCGCGACGGCGCCCAACGGGGTGCCGACGGTGCTGGTGGCCGAGCCCGAGCTTGACCGCCTGATCGCGCTGCAGGACGCCGCGGCTGACGGTGGCGCGTGGCTCGAGCCGCTCGAGGACGTGTCGCCCGACGGGATCGCGCGCACCATCGATGCCCGGCTCGAGTCGGACTCGCGACTGTTCGTCCATCTGGCCGATGCGCAGCTGGCGCCGCTCGCCGATGCGCTGCGCGGGGCGGTGGAGGCGGGGCGGTTGTTGGCGGTGCTCATGAGCACGCTCGACGGTGACGCGTGGCCGGCCACGCGCGAAGCGCTGCGCGCGATCGGGCTCGCGCCGTGTGGGCTGGCGGCGGGTGAACACGGGACGGTGCTCATGCCGAGTGACACGCTCCCCGAGGGGACGCTGATCGCGGTGCCGGCGGTGCTGTTCGAGGAGGCGGGGGATGTCGCATCTGATGTCGCATCTGATGTCGCATCTGATGTCGCATCTGACGTCGCACGACCCGTCGCGTCCCATGTCGCATCTGATGTCGCATCGCCCGCGCCGCTCGGCCGGGTGCTGCGTGAGGGCTTCAACTTCATCGCGCCGCATCAGCGCACCGGCTACGGCGTGGCCGGCGCCAATCTGTTGCGTGCGCTGCAGCGGCAGGGGGTCCCCGTCGCGTTCTTCCCCATGGGGGCGATCGACCCCACGCTCACGCACAACCCGGAGCTCGAGCGCGCGCTCGCCGCGCAGGGCGCGTTCCCGGCGCATGCGCCGAGTGTGCGCCTCAGTCAGGCGCTCGATCTCGCGTTGCACGCCGGTGCGGGCCCGCGCGTGGGCTTCCCCATTTTCGAAAGCGAACGGTTCACCGCGCGTGAACTGCATCATCTGCGGCAGCAGGACGCGCTGCTCGTGTGTACGCCGTGGGCGCGCGACATCTGCCGCGCGAATGGCCTCACCGACATGCCCATTCACGTGGTACCGCTCGGTGTGGACGCCGCCGTGTATCACCCGGATGTGCCCTCGGTGCGACGCGGCAGCGAAACGACGTTCCTGCACGTGGGCAAGCTCGAACCGCGCAAGGGTCAGCTCGAACTGCTGCGCGCGTTCGAAGCGGCGTTCACGCCCGCTGACGACGTGCGCCTTGTGCTCGCCTGCCACAATCCGTTCCTGGCGCGCGACGCATTCGAGGCACAGCTGGCACCCTTCCGCCGCTCCCCGATGGCGCGTCGGATCACGCTTCAGATCAGCGAACTGCCCACCTCGAACGATGTGGCGATGCTCATGGCATCGGCCGATTGTGGCGTGTTCCCCGCGCGCGCCGAAGGGTGGAATCTCGAACTCGTGGAGATGCTCGCGATGGCCAAGCCGGTCATCGCGACGTACGCCACCGCGCACACCGCCTATCTCACCACCGAGAACGCGCAGTGCATCACGCTGGGCGCGCCCGAGTCGGCGCAGTCGGCGGGATTCCTTGGCACGTGGGGCAGTTGGGGCGCCGCGCAGCATGAGCAGTTGGTGAATGCGCTGCGCGCCGTGCATCGCGCGAAGCAGACCGACACGCTCGGGCTCAACCTTGCCGGGCTGGCCACCGCGCGCTCCCTCAGTTGGGACAACGCCGCTGAAGCGATGCTGCTGGCGCTGGAGTCGCTCGGGTGAGTGGCACCGGAGCGTCCACCGACATGGCGACGCACGACCTTCGGGTGCTCACGGTGGCGTTCGCCGGCACCGATCAGGCCGGTGTGCACCGCAAGCTCGCCGAGCAGTTGCGGGCGATGCGCGCGCTCGTGCCGGAGACGCGCGCGCTGGTGTTTGCCGACACGCGCGTTGCACCAGCGCCCGGCGACCTGCCGTACACGTTGTTCGACGTGCCAGGCGGTGGCTTCGATCTGCCGAGTCGATCGATTGCATTTCACGCCGTGTGGGATGCGGTGCAGCAGCACGCGCCCGATGTGGTGTACGTGCGCTATCCCATCTACGACGGCCATGTGCTGCGCTTCGTGCGCGAGAGCCCTCCGGTGGTGTTCGAAATCCAGACCAAGTTCGATCTCGAGTTGCCACCGGAGGCCGCCGAGCATGAGCGTCGCTGGGCCGCGCGCGTGTTGCCGGAAACGGCGGGGCTCGTGGCCGTCACTCCCGAAATCCTCGACTACGAAACCGCGCGCGCCGGCTGGGCCATTCCCGGTCACGTGATGCCCAATGGGGCCGATCCGGACACGATTCCCTTCACCCCCCCGCACCTCGCCACCGATCGCATCGACCTCGTCTGTGTGGCCTCGTTCTATCCGTGGCATGGCATCGACCGTCTCATCGCAGGACTCGCCGCTGAACGTGATGTGTCCGATGTACACCTGCATCTCGTCGGCGACGGCGTGGCGCTCGCGGGGCTGCGTGCGCTCGCGCAGGACCTTGGCGTGGCCGATCGCGTACACGCACACGGCCGACAGCCGGTATCCGCGCTCGACCCGTGGTACGCGCGCGCGCACGTCGCCATCGGTTCGTTGGCGCCGCATCGCGTGGGCTTGCGTGAACTCGCGGCACTCAAGCATCGCGAATACGCGTTGCGTGGACTGCCGATGATTCTCGGGGGTGGCGACGCCGACTTTCCGACCACGCTACCCTGGTTGCGCACGGTTCCGGCAGACGATTCGCCCATCTCGCCCCGCGCCGTGCGCGCGTTCGCGCTTGGCTGGACCGACGCGCGCCGCCGCGCCCAGATCCGTTCGTGGGCACAAACGCATCTCGCGTGGAGTGCAAAGGTGCCAGGGCTGGTGCACTTCCTGCGCGACATCGCCACCGCGGGTCGCGGACGTGGCGTCAACGCACGGGCGGTGGCATGAAGATCGTGACCGTGGTGGGCGCGCGGCCGCAGTTCATCAAGGCGGCCCCGGTTTCGCAGGCGCTCGCGTTGGCTGGATATCACGAAGTCCTCGTGCACACGGGCCAGCACTACGATCCGCTCATGTCGGACGTGTTCTTTCGCGAGCTCGGCATGCGCGCCCCCGATCACGCGCTGCACGTGGGCTCCGCCGCCCACGGTGCGCAGACGGGGCGCATGCTTGAGGCCATCGAGCAGGTGTTGCAGCAGGAAGCCCCCGACGCGCTGCTCGTGTACGGCGACACCAACTCGACGCTGGCGGGCGCGTTGGCCGCTGCGAAGTGCCTCATCCCGATCGTGCACGTCGAGGCAGGGCTGCGCAGTCACAATCGCGAGATGCCCGAAGAAGTGAATCGTGTGCTCACCGACCACATCAGCACGCTGTGCTGCTGCCCGAGTCCGAGCGCGGCCGCACAGCTCGCGGCCGAAGGGATCACGCGGGGAGTCGAAGTGGTGGGCGATGTCATGTACGACGCGCTGCTGGCGATGTGTACCCGTCTGGAGCAGGAGGGTGCGCTTGCGCGCGACGCCAATGGTGCGCACGTCCTGGTGACGCTGCACCGACCCGCCAACACCGATGACTCCGCGCAGCTCGCGCGCGTGGTGCGGGCACTCGGCGCGATTCAGGCACCCGTGCGCTGGCCCGTTCACCCACGGACGCGGCAGGCACTGCGCACCGCCGGTCTCACGCTGCCGGACAACGTGACCGCGCTCGATCCGCTTGGCTACCGTGATGTGGTAGCCACGCTCGCCACGGCGCACGCGGTGGTCACCGATTCGGGGGGACTGCAGAAGGAGGCGTACTGGTTGGGCACACCATGTCTGACGGTGCGCCGCGAAACCGAATGGACGGAGACGGTGGACGCGGGGTGGAACCGCCTCGTGGATCTGACCCGCGACGATCTCGCGGTGCTGGTGCGCGACGTGGTACGACCCACCACACCGCGTGATGCGTACGGACCGCCGGGCGCTTCATCACGCATCGTGGAGGCCATCGCGCGCACGATCGCGCCGCGCCGCACGCTCGCGGGCGCGCCGGTGGAGGCACGCGCCGCGTGACCACGTCGCCGACCCTGCACGTGGGTATCCTCACGTACAATGGGCTCGCGCATACGCAGCGATGCCTCGCCTCGCTCGTGCAGCACACGCGCGCACCTTGGCGCGCGCTCGTGCGTGACAATGCATCGAGCGATGACACCCCCGAGTGGCTGCGCACGATCGCCGAGCCGCGCATCACGACGCACTGCGCCGACGACAATCTCGGTGTGGGCGGCGGCCGCAACTGGCTGCTCGACCGACTGTTGCCAGGCGTGGCCGACGATGATCTGATCGTGCTGCTCGATAACGACATCGAACTCTTCGCCGGCTGGGAACAGCCGTTCCTCGACGCGTTTGCGGCGCAACCGCGGCTGGGGCTGGCCGGCCGCTGGGCGTTCTCGATGCTGGTCCACGAAGGGTTTCGAGATATCCTCGCCGAGAACGGACGCGGGGCGGGCCCCGTGGATACGGTGCAAGGGTGCACGTTCGTCATTCGTGCCAAGGCCGCGCGCGACATCGGGCACTTCGATGTGTCTCTTGGTCGCTTCTGGCACGAAGACGATGACTACTCCATTCGCGCGCTCGCCAACGGATGGGATGTGCAGCGCGTGGACACCGACGCCATCGTACACCACGAGCATGGATCGGGCGCCGCGTTGCGCCCCGACAAGGTGATCGGATCGGCGCGCAATCAGGTGTATCTCACGCGCAAGTGGCAGGCGCTTGGCGTGATCGACGCCGATGGCGTCCCGTTGCGTCCCGTACGCGAACCGCACGCACCGCTGCGCGCGCAGTTGCGCGACCTGCTCGGTCGCGTGGTGCTGCGTACCGAACTCAACTCGGCGCTCGTGGACACCACCCTGTTGCTGCACGCCGACGTGTCCGACGCGCGCGCGGGCACGCTGGCGACGCCCGTTGCGCAGCTGCTGCTGCAGAAGGCGGTGGACCCGTCATCGCCCGATGCACCGAAGGCCGAGGCGGCGCGCACACGCATTGCGCGATTGCTGGCGGCACGCCGTGCAAGCGCTCCGACGATCGGAGCCCCTGCCGTCGTGGCGCGCGCCTTCAGCGCGATCTGCACACCCGAGGCGTGGGATGATCCCCGCTGGGCCAGCAGTACGCGCGAGGGGCTGCGCGATGGCAGCGGCGCCGACTACTACGCCCGATCGGAGACGCTGTGGCGCGATGGCCAGCTGCTGCTTGCGCTGCGCACGATGGGGCTGCTGCGCAAGGCGCATCGTGTGCTGTTGCTGGGACACGCGTCAGAGCGGCTGGTGGCGGCACTCTCCCACCATGTCGATCAGCTCACCGTGGCCGACCACGAACCGCCAACCGCCGAGGCCGTGCAGGGCTACGCCACGCAGCTGCTCGGTGCCGCATCTCTGCAGATGGCTGCGTGGCCTCTGGCGCGCTCCGGTCACGACGTCCCGGCGTACGACGTGGTGGTTTGCCCGAACGCCTCGCGCTTCGCGCCGGCATCAGCGTTCGTATCGTTGCTCGAGGCGCTGAGCGGCGTGCTAGCGCCGTCGGGGACGCTGGCCCTCGGTGTGTCGGTGCGCATTGCGGGGCCGGCAGATGGTCGGTGGGTTGAGCCAGCGTTGCTTGCGGACGACGCGCTGCTGCGGCGCGCCGGAGTGCGACGCGTCGGTGCGTTCGACGCCCGAATTGCCGATGGCACCTTGCTGGCAGCGGTGCCCGAAGACGCGCATGATGCGGTGCGTCCGCGACTGGCGCGCGCCGTTGGCGCGCACGTGGTCACGCAAGCCACGCTGGTGGCACGTCGATGATGGCGTGGCCACGTTCCTGCGCGCTGGAGCGATTCGCGTGACGTTCGATGCCTCGCGAGCCTTTGCCGACGCGCTGGCGCAACATGCCGCCGGTCGCCTGCCCGATGCGATCGCGGTGCTGCGCACGGTGATTGCGCGCGCTCCGCGCTTTGCGCCAGCGCGCAACGCGATCGGTGCCTTGCTGCTGGAAGCTGGTGATGCGACCGAAGCAATCGCGTGGCTCGAGCCACTCGCGCACCACGCGCCGCACGTGGCGGCCGCGCAGGTCAACCTTGGCAACGCGTACGTGGCAGCGCGTCGCTTTGACGAGGCCATCGCCGCGTACCAGCGCGCCATCGCGCGCGAGCCGAACGAGGCCAGCAATCACTACGCGCTCGGGCGAGCGCATCAGTTGGCCGGTGATCCGGAGGCGGCGATCCACGCGTACCGTATGGCGCTGAGTCGGCATGACCAGCACGTGGAGGCGTGGTCCAATCTGTCGGCCGCCTTCAACTTTCTCGATCGCTACGTGGAAGGAGTGCGGGCCGCCGAGGAAGCACTGCGACGCGCGCCGTCGCACGCCGGTGCGCACTTCAATCGGGGAGCGGCGCTGCTGGCGCTTGGGCATTGGTCGGAGGGGTGGCGCGAGTTTGCGTGGCGGACACGCACGGCGCTGCTCGGCGGTCGTACATCCCCAAGCTCGGCTCCGGTCTGGGACGGTACGGCGCGCGCCGGGGAGACGGTGCTGGTGTACGCCGAGCAAGGGTTTGGCGATACGCTGCAGTTCGTGCGCTATCTGTCGCTCGTGCGTGCACGTGGCCTGCGTGTGGTGCTCGTGTGTCAACGTCCGCTGGTGCGGTTGCTGCACGCGCAGCAGCTCGCCGATGTGGTGCTCCCCGACGGCGCGGCACTCCCGCCGCACGAGGTGCAGGTCTCGCTCTCGAGTCTGCCGGAGGTGTTGCAGCTGCACACCGACGCAGCGGTGGTGGTGAGCGACGCTCCGTATCTGCACATCAACTCGGCGCGCGCGACGGCGCGATACGGTCGTCCGCGCATCGGCCTCGTGTGGGCTGGTCACCCCACGCACGTGAATGACGTGCATCGCAGCCTCGGGCTCGCGCCCTTCGCCGCATTGCTCGCGCGTGACGATGTGCAGTGGGTCTCGCTGCAGGCCGGGCCGCGCACGTCGGAGATCGAAGCGCTGGGGCTCACACCGTTCTTCGAACGCGCCGCGCGGCATCCGCGCGACTTCGCCGAGACGGCGGCGACGGTGGCCACACTCGATGCTGTCGTCTCCGTCGACAGCGCGGTGGCGCATCTCGCCGGCGCGATGGGCGTGCCCACCTGGATGCTGTTGCCGCGCATCGGCCTGGACTGGCGATGGATGGTGGGCGGCCCACCGAGCGACGGGGAAGCGTCGCCGTGGTACGGCACGGTGCGCACACTGCGCCAGCACACGCCGCACGTGTGGGATGATGTCATGCAGGCGTTGAGCGCGGCGCTTCCGCACGCGACCGCGCCACGCGTCAGCTGAGCATCGCGCGCGCTAGTCGGTCGTGGGTGTCAGGTGCGCGCGGAGCTGTTCCACGATCCCGGTCCAGGCACCACTACGCGTTGCGCGCACGAGCGTCGTGTTCGGATACCACGGCGTCGTGTCACCGTGCAGCCCCCAGCGCCAATCGGGGACGCGCGCGAGCAGCACCCACGTGCGCACACCCATCGCGCCGGCGAGGTGCGCAATGCCTGTGTCGGTGGTGACGAGTCCATCGAGTTGGGCGAGTACCGCGGCCGTCTGCTGCCAATCGGCGAGCGCGGGGATGTGATGCAGACCATCGAGTGCGACCGCACCAGCGGGTCCCTGCTGCAGGGCAATCCACTGCACGTTCGGTATCGCGACAATGGACGAGAGCAACGACGGTTGCAGGTCGCGCGTTGCGCGTCCGGGAAAGGTGGGATTTCCGGCCCAGACGAGTCCGAGTCGGCGCAGACCGTTGCGCGGTTCGGGCAGCCACGGTGCCACGACGGTGGGCTGCGCGGGGGCGTGCAGGTACGGCACGTGTGCGCCGAACACATCGTCGTTCACCCCAAGCACCAGCGGCAGCGAGAGCAGCGGCACATACCATGTGGTCTCGGGGGGCGCGCCGCGCGGCACGAAGCGCACGTCGGGCCACGCGATCGACTGCGAGGTGAAAAGTGGCAGCAGGTGCGCGTGACACTCGACCACGAGCTCGCCGACGTGGCGTTCGCGCAAGGCGCGCACGAAGCGGAGGAACTGCAACTGGTCGCCGATCCCCTGTTCGGCGGCCACGAGCAGCGAGGCCCCCTGCAGCGGTTCGCCACGCCAGCGCCGCGCACCGGTGGCCGGCTGCGGAAGCGCGCGCGCTTCGTACGCCTCCCATCCGGCGGTGGAGGCGCCGCCGAGCAGCGTGGTCCACGCGCCCTGCAATCGTGTGGGTGCGTGATCGGGACGGGCCGCACGAGCCTGCGCGAGCCACTCCTGCGCGCCCGACAGATCGCCGAGATCGTGCCGGACCTGTGCGGCGGCGAGGAGCGTCGGACCGGCTGAGGCGTCGAGGGCGAGGGCGCGACGTACAAGTGTCCACGCGCGCTCGGGGTTTCCGGCAGTACGCAGCGCGCCCGCCAGCGCGCACAAGGCCGCCCCATCGTTCGCGCGCGCGCGCGCGACCGGTTCGAAGGCTTCGACCGCGAGCGCGGCCTCACCGGCGGCGAGCAGTGCCGCGCCCAGGGCGTAGCTGCGCGACAGATCGGATCGGTCATCGTGCGCGGCCGTCTCACGCAACACGCGAATGGCGGCCTCGGCCTCGCCGGCCAGTGTGTGCGCGTTGGCGAGCGCGAGGCCGAGCGACACATCGCGAGGTGCGAGGGCCTGCGCGGCGGCAAACGCCGCCACGGCCTCCCGATGCCGACCGGCACGCTGCGCCGCGTCGGCCTCCTGCAGGCGGCTGACGAGCGCGTCCGACGCGGGGGGCTGAGCACTCATGGGCCACCGCCGTGACGACGTGGGCCAGCCCATCGCCAGCCGCGTAACGGCCCGCACCACACTCGTGAGAGCGGCGAAAAAAGTTCGAAAAAGTGGCTCAAGTTCGATCGGGAGGTGCCGATAGACACTCGTGACCGGCCTCCACAACGGACGCCGGCGAGGCACGGATGCCTCACTCGACCATCACGGAGGATAGTCTCATGCGGATCAACACGAACGTCGGCGCTCTTGGCGCCTCGCGCAACCTGTTCCTGAACAACCTCGCGTCTGAAGGCAACATGCGGAAGCTCAGCTCGGGCCTTCGCATCAGCCGTGCCGCCGACGACGCCGCGGGTCTGTCGATCGCGAACAAGCTGCGTACGCAGAGCCGCTCGCTGGTCCAGGCGACCAACAACGCTCAGCAGGGTAACGCGATGCTCCAGATCGCCGAGGGCGCAGCCCAGACGATCCAGCGCATCCTCGAGCGTCAGAAGGAACTGATCGTGCAGCGCGAGTCGACGGGCAACAACGGCACCGTGACCGCGACGCTCGGCGCCGAAATCACGACGCTCTCGGCGGAAGCCACGCGCATCCAGAACACGACGAACTTCCAGGGTACGAACGTGTTCGCGGCGCTCACCTTCCAGGTGCTCGACTCGGCCACGAACGGCACGGTGCAGGTCAGCGCGGCGCTGACCGGCTTCACGGCGCTCACCGCGTCCTCGTCGCTGGCCAACGCTGACACGGCGCTCGCCGCGGTGAACAGCACGCTGGCCAACATCGGTGCCGGCCAGAACCGTCTCGACTACACGGTCGAGAACCTCAAGAACGCGGTGGTGAACGTCCGCGCGGCGGAGTCGACGATCCGCGACGTGGATATGGCCGAGGAGATGGCGACGTTCTCGAAGAACCAGATCCTCACGCAGGCTGCGCAGGCGATGCTGGCGCAGGCCAACCAGTCGAGCCAGGGCGTGCTCTCGCTCCTGCGGTAAGCCGCAGCGCGATCACCACCTGACCCGACGCACCCCGGGGCCGGCATCTCGCCGGTCCCGGGGTCGCCGCCTAAGCGGAGGTAGTCCCGATGACCAGCCCAGCAGCGAACTTCAGTGGTCTGTCGAGCGGCGTGCAGTGGAACGACATCGTCGATTCCATTGTCGCAGCCGAACGCGCGCGTTCCGTCACTCCGGTCAGCGATCGCCTCGCGCTGCGCGGCCGGCAGCAGGAGGCGTGGACGAAGTTCCGGACGCTCGTGGACAATCTCAACGATGCCGCGCGCAAGGTTCGCGTGAGCGGCTTCGGTGGATTCTCGAGCACGGTGCCCACCAGCCCGACGAGTGGCATGACGCTCTTCGGCGCGTCGGCGTCGACGCTGGCGACACCGGGGCGGTATCGGGTCGAAGTGCAGCAACTCGCCGAAACCGATCGCATCGGTGGACGCAGCGTGGCCGATCGCAGCGCCGCGCTCAATCTCGCCGGTGACTTCAGCATCAACGGCACCGCGATCTCCGTGGTGGCCGGCGATTCGCTGACGGCGATTCGCGACAAGATCAACGCCGCCAACACCGGGGCGACGCCGACCGGTGTGAGCGCGTCGATCGTGAATGAAGGCAGCGCGGGCGGCCGTCTCGTGCTCACGCGCACCACGCCCGGGGCCAACGGCATCACGTTGACCGACGGCACGGGCGGATTGGCGCGCGAACTCGGATTCGTCGACTCACGCTCGCGGCTCGCGACGTCGGCGACCGACGTCATTGCCGCCGCGCTCGGAATTGCCGTGTCGCCACCACCCGCGAGCATTCGCGTTGGTGATCGCGTGATCACGGTTGATCTGAGTACCGAATCGCTGGCGAGTGTGGTCGCCAAGATCAACGCCGCCGGTGGTCAGGCGGCGACCGAGGCCGTGCCATTCGGTGATCAGACGCGCTACCAGCTCGTGGTGGACGGGAACGTCACCGCCGATCCGGGTGATGCCAACAGCCAGGCCGTCATCGATGCGCTTGGCATGATGGCCGGGACGACGGGCTCGGTGCGGCAGGTCGCCGCCACCGGCGTCTACACCGACGGCGGTGGTGCCACCGCGACGAGCAGCACGTCGCTCGCTGGTCTGCAGCTCGATGGCGCGCCGGTCGCACTCGCGGTGGGTGACGCGATCAACGTGCGCGGCACGCGCGGCGATGGCTCGACCTTCACGGTCGGGCTCGTTGTGGGCGCCGGCGATACTCTGTCGACGCTGCTGTCGCGGCTGAACGATCCCACGAGTGGGTTCGGGGCCGGCGCGCGTCCGGCGACGGCCGTGATGGGCAGCGATGGACGCATTCGCGTGGCCGACAGCGCCGGTGGGGCGTCGCGTCTGGGCTTCACGCTCGAGGTCGTGCGATCGAACGGCACGTCGGGCCCGATGGGCGCGTCCACCGTGGAAACGGCGGGACGCAACCGGCAGCTGCAGGAAGGACGCGATGCCATCGTGCGCGTGGACGGCACCGAGTTCGTGCGCAGCAGCAACACGATCACCGACATCATTCCGAACGTCACGCTGTCGCTCGCCAACGCGGAATCGGGGACGACGGTTGAACTGGATATCGCCCGCGATCTCGACGGTGCGGCCGAGGCGATGCAGGAGATGGTGACGGCGTACAACGAGGTGCGCACCTTCTTCGACGAGCAGCGACAGCTCGACGCGCCCCTGTATGGCAACTCGCTGTTGCGTGGCGTGGTGGACAGCTTCACGGCGGCGCTCCGGACGGAGGCCAACGGCAACACCACGTTCACGCGTGCCACGCTCACGGGCGTGACGCTCGATCGTGTGGGTGGCCTCACGTTCGACGCGACGAAGTTCAAGGAATCGTTGGCGTCGGCGCCGCAGGAGATCGAAGCGCTGTTCGGCTTCACCGGCATCGGCGGCGCGTTCGTGACGGCCACCGACAAGGCCACGGCGTTCGGTACGGGCACGATCAGCTCGCAGCTCAACTCGATTCTCGACTCGACGCAGCAGCTGCGGCAGCGGGAGGCGGACGCCGAGCGTCGGCTCGAGGAGCGGCGGGCGGCATTGGTGGAGCAGTTCACGCGGATGGAGGCAGCGCTCTCGCGACTCAACGCGCAGGGATCGACGCTGTCCGGTCTGCTGGGGTCGATTCAGAATTCGCGGCGCTGATGCCGACACTCCGGATCGACCGCAGTTCACTCCTTCCTCGCCATTCTCACCGGGTGTCCATGTCGTACGCGAGTCAGGCCGGCAACTATCGCGAACTCGAGGTGCTCAGCGCCTCCCCAGAACGACTCGTCGTGCTGCTGTACGACGGGCTCGTGGTGCAGCTCGAACGCGCGCGCATCGCGACCGAACGGCAGCACCTCGAAGGTCAGGTCGTGGCGTTGTCCAAGGCGCGCGCCATTGTGGGCGAGCTGCTCGCCACGCTCGATTTCGAGCAGGGGGGCGAGATCGCCGATCGGCTGGCGTCGATCTATCAGTACCTGCTGTTGGAGCTTGTCGACGTGGGGCGTCGTGGCGACACGGCGCTGATGCGTCGCTTGGGTGGGATCGCCGCCGAACTGCGCGATGGATTCGCCGGTGCGGCGGAGCAGGTGGCCACGCTCAAGCTGTCGGCGTGAACCCATGGATCGTCCCGTCTCCGATTGGTCCACGCTGATGGCGCGCTTCGATGCGCTCGGCGACGCTGCGCAGGCCGCGATGTCGCGCGGTGCCTCGCTGCTCGACGAGGCCGCATCGTTGGAGCCACCGACGGCCGCTGACGCGCAGGTGCTCGCGCAGGTTCTGGCGGAACGGGACGCGCTGTTGGCGCAGCTGACGGCGGCGCTGGCCGCGTCGAAGCCCGATGACGCTCGGTTGGCGACCGCGCTGGAGCGCTCGGTGGCACGGACCGGTGACCTCATCCAGCGCGTGGCCGAGCGGACCGATGCATTGCGCGACGCCCTGCGCGCGCTCAAGCGTGGGGCGCACGTGCACCAGGCGTATCGACAGGCGTCGCCCACGGGCGGCTGGGCGGTGATCGATGCGCGACGCTGACGCCGCGCCACACCTGACGTTCGACATGCTGCTGGCCGACACGCTGCACGAGATGGCCGCGCACGAGACGCTCGCGCCAGGGGAACCGGACGCGATCGACCGACTGCGGGACGAGGCGCTGCTGACGCTCCGCACACGCGGTCCGGACGCGGGTCGGCCGTTCCACGCGGCGTATCGACCGCTCGCCAGCCAGTCTGCCCCCGTCCACCCGCCGCGCCTTGATGTGCGGAGCTGAGGCGTCGCTTCCGGGTCGGTCAACATGACCGATTTAAGTTACGCGCCCACGCTGCCGATAGTCACACCGCAGGAGGAGCAAACCCCATGAAGATTTTCGGCAGTTACGAACCCATCCGTCCCGACCGTCCGGTTTCGCCCGTCGCGCCGCCTGCTCCGCAGGGGCAGCCTGCGGCGACGCCTGTGGCGCCGGTGCGGCCCACCGACTCGGTGCAGCTCTCCGAGTCGGGGAAGTCGATGGCCCGTCAGTTGGCCGCCGAGTCGCGCGACACGCTCGATCCGGAGCGGACCGCCGAACTGCGGCGCAAGGTGCTCGAAGGCGCGTACAACACCCTCGACGTGGTGGATCAGGTCGCGCGCCGCATTCTGCAGCGCGGCGATCTGTAACCCGCGCTCGTTCTCGACCGACCACACTCGGAGACCCCGCGAATGAAGTTCCTCGTCGTCGATGATTCCGCCACGATGCGGCGCATCGTCATCAACTCGCTGCAGCGGATCGGCTTCACCGACACCGTCGAAGCCGCCGACGGCCAGGAGGCACTCGCGCGGTTCGACAGTTCGATCCGATTCGTCATCACGGATTGGAACATGCCGAACATGACCGGCACCGACTTCACGCGGGCACTGCGGGCACGGCCCGACGGCGCGCACGTGCCAGTGCTGATGGTCACGGCGCGCAGTGTGAAGGAAGACATCCTCACGGCGATGGAAGCAGGCGTCAACAACTACATCGTCAAGCCGTTCACCCCGCAGGTGCTCAAGGAGAAGATCGACGCGCTCCTGCCTGCGGCGGCCGCGTGAGGACGCCACCATGAGCGATTCTCGCACCCAGGAAGTGCTCTACGAGACGGAGGCGGCGCTGCGTCTGGTCGACCGCGGTCTCGACGGCCTTCGCGACGACGAGGGAGCTGCCGCTGATGCGCCGTCCACCGGACGCGTCGCGTCCGGGACTTCGACCGCGCTGACCTTCGAAGGAGGACTCAACGAATTGCCTGCGATCCTCGAGCGCGCCAACGCGCAGATTCTCGCGGTGCTGGCCCGTCTGCGTGAAACGCGGGCGGCGATCGAGACGACCACGCTCGAACGCATCGCGTCGACGCACGAGAAAATTCGGGAAGTCACCTCGGCCACCGAAGACGCGGCCATCAACATCATGGACGCCTGCGATCGCGCCACGCAGATGGTGGACGATCTCGACGCCATCGACGCCGAGCCGACGCCCGATCGTGAGCGGGCGAGCACGGTGCGCGCGAGCCTGCGCGACGAGCTGTTCGTGATGATGGGCGCCCTGCAGTTCCAGGACATCACGTCGCAGCAGCTCGCCCACGCGTCGTCGGTGCTGGTCGACATGGAGCAGCGGCTCATCGAGATTGCGCGCCTCTTCGATACACGCCTCGACGTGAGCGGCAAGATGACCGCCATCCCCGAGGCGCCCGACGCGAAGACGTACGATCCGAACGCGACCGTGCGTGATGCCGAATCGCGGCAGGCGCTCGCCGACGAGATCTTCACGGCGGTGCGCTCGAACGCCGCCTGAGTGCCCGATGTGCACGACACACCGCCGGGTGGGGCCGCAAGGCTTCGCCCGGCGGTTCTGCATTCGGTCCGGACTGTTGCTCAACCTGCGCGACATCGCAGCCGATACTGAACGCAGACGCCCGTGAGTCCGCGCGACTCGGGCGACCGTCCCTTCATTGCGACCTGTCCATTCGCCGTGTCAAATCTCACGCTCGACGATGCCGCGACGCTGCTGCTGCAGCTCGAACCGGGTGACCTGCCCGACCTTGCGCGCCTGCGCGACGCGCTGACCACGCTCGTCTTCGAGAACCGCGTGCCGATCGGCATGCAGCCGCACGTGGCCCGTGCAGCGCGGCTGCTCGGTACGCTCGTTGACGGGAGTGCCGCCGATACGAGCGCGGTGTTCGTTGATGTCAGCCGCGCGATCGAAGCCGCGATGGCCCTCGTCGACAGCGGCGCCAGCGGCTTCACGCCCGCGGCGACGGTGGCAGTTCGCGACGACGCCGACGCGGCCACGCGCGCAGTACCCGAGGTGACGGCGGCAGTCACACCCGCGGTGGCGGACGTGGTGCCGCCTGCACCGGCGCCGTCCGCCGTCGTGCACCACGTCACCGAGGATCGCGATCTCGTCGACACACTGCCCGACGATACCGATCTCGATCTGCTGGGCGACTTCCTCACCGAGAGCATGGATTCACTCGCGGCCGCCGAGGCCGCACTGCTCGATCTCGAAGCGGACCCGGCGAACGAAGAAGCGGTCAATACCGTCTTCCGCGCCTTCCACACCGTCAAGGGGACGTCGGCGTTCCTCGGCCTGGGTCGCATCGCGGCGTTCGCACACGAGGCCGAATCCCTGTTGAGCCGCGTGCGCGATCACGAGATCGCCTATACGCGCGCCTGCGCCGAACTGTCGCTCGCGTCGAGCGACATGCTGCGCGCGCTGCTCGAGGTGGTGCGCGACGCGGCCTCGCACGGCACCGTGATGCGGGTCCCGACCGGGTACAGCGCGCTGCTCGACGCGCTCGCGACCTACGATCCGACCCACGAGAACGCCGCGCACATTCAGGCGGTCACGCACGCGGTGACACCGAGCAGTGCACCGGCGCCGGCGACGGTGTCGCCCGAGTCACCAGCGCCGGTCAAAAGTGAGACGGTCACAAGTGCGCCGGTCACAAGTGCGACGGTCACTAGCGCGCCAGCCGCGCCGTCGGTGGCGAGCGCCCCCACGGAGGATGCGACCAAGCGCAATGCGACGCGCGAGGCTGGCGGCGATGCGACGATTCGCGTGCGTACCGATCGCCTCGATCGACTCATCGACATGGTCGGCGAACTCGTGATCGCGCAGTCGATGATCGCGGGCGATACCGAGCTCGACGTACGCGTCCAGCATGAACTGGCGCGCAAGATCACGCACGCCGGCAAGATCGTGCGCGAGTTGCAGGATCTCTCGATGTCGATGCGCATGATCGAGCTGCGCCCGACCTTCCAGAAGCTCGCGCGTGTGGTGCGCGACACCGCAGTCAAGGCGGGCAAGGAAGTGACCTTCAGCGTCGCCGGCGATGACGTCGAGATCGATCGCCAGCTGGCCGATCTGCTCGGTGATCCGTTGGTGCACATGGTCCGCAACGCCGTCGATCACGGCGTCGAGCGTCCCGACGAACGGGTGGCGGCCGGCAAGGCACGCACCGGTTCGGTGCGACTGCACGCCTACCACGCGAGTGGCAACGTCGTCGTTGAACTCATCGACGACGGTCGTGGTCTGCACCGCGAGAAGATCGTGGCCAAGGCCATCGAGAAGGGGCTCATCGAGTCGGACAAGGGGATGAGCGACAGCGAAGTCTTCAACCTCATCTTCGCTCCCGGTTTCTCGACGGCCGAGAAGGTCACCGACATTTCGGGGCGTGGTGTGGGCATGGACGTCGTGCGTCGCAACCTCGAGGCGATTCGCGGCCGCATCGACATCACGAGCGCGCCGGGCCAGGGCACCACGTTTGCGATTCGCCTGCCGCTCACGCTGGCCGTCACCGACGGCATGCTCGTGCGTGTGGGCCAGGAGCGCTACGTCGTCCCCACCACGAACATCCACATGAGCTTCCGCCCCGAGCCGAGCATGTTGTCGTCGGTGGTGGGCAAGGGCGAGGTCGTGCTGCTGCGCGGCGAACTCATGCCGATCGTTCGCCTGCATCGCCTGTTCGATGTGCCGTCGGCCAACGAGGACCCGATGAACGGGCTGCTCATGATCGTCGGTGATGCCGAGCGTCGTACCGCGCTGCTCGTCGATGAACTGCTGGGTCAACAGCAGGTGGTGGCCAAGTCGCTCGGCGGGGCCCTCGGCAAGGTGGCCGGCGTGAGCGGTGGCGCCATCCTTGGCGACGGCCGCGTGGGACTCATCCTCGACGTGGCCGAGACGCTCGCGCTCGCCAACGGCCACGCGGCCGGCGCTGGCCGCGCGGCGCTCGCTGCCTGATTCGTCGCGCCGACTCAACTCGGCGGTCGCAGCGACCGATACCTCCCAACCATGGGCGCGTGGCGCGCCCGCCTGTCCCTCCCGAGATCCGATCATGAGCACTGCCATTCCTGTTCTGCCCGCCGCCGACGCGCGTGCCGGCAAGTATCTCACGTTCTTCCTCGGCACCGAGGAGTACGGCCTCGAGATCCTCAAGGTCAGCGAAATCATCGGCATGCAGCCGGTGACGCGTGTCCCGCGCGTGCCGGAGTTCGTGCGCGGCGTGATCAATCTGCGCGGCAAGGTCATTCCGATCACCGACCTGCGACTGAAGTTCGACATGCCGGTCGTGGAAGGACGCGATGAGGTCATCATCGTCGTCCAGATGCGTGGTGTGCAGACCGGTCTCGTGGTCGATCGCGTGAGCGAAGTGGTGGCGATCGCGCCCGAAGAGATCGAGGATGCGCCGGCGTTCGGCGCCGGTATCCGCACCGAGTTCCTGCTCGGCATCGGCAAGACCGGTGGTCGCGTGAAGCTGCTCGTCGACATCGATCGGGTGCTGGAGTCGTCGGAGCTCGCCGCGATCGAGCACGCCACGTCGGCCGCCTGATCCCTCGCGACACTCGCGCTCTCTCACGTTCCCATGCCCCCAACCACCCTTCCGGCGCCCGCCGCCGCGCCCGCGCGTCCATCGGCGGCTGCCCTGCTGGGCGAAGCGCCGCTGACCGCGGAGCATTTCGAGCGCATCGCCACGATGCTGCACGAGCACGCCGGCATCCGCTTGCGCGAAGGCAAGGAAGGATTGGTGCGGGCGCGCCTGGCGAAGCGTCTGCGCGCGCTCGGCTTGAGCGACTTCGATCGGTATCTCGCGCACGTTGATTCCGAGCGCTCACGCGCCGAGTTCACCGAAATGGTGGACGCCCTCACGACGAACAAGACCAGCTTCTTCCGCGAACACTCGCACTTCGATGTGCTGCGCGAGCAGGTGTTGCCCGCGAGTCAGGGGGCGTTGCGGCTGTGGAGTGCCGGCTGCTCCTCGGGTGAAGAGGCGTACACCATGGCAATGGTGCTGCACGAATCGCTCGACAGTGCGAGCGCGTCGCGCGCCCGCATTCTGGCCACCGACATCAGTCATCGAGTGCTCGCGGTCGCGAAAGCCGGTCGCTACAGCGCCGAGACGCTGGCGGATGTCCCGAAGGCGCTGCTGCAGAAGTACTGGCGACCGCTCGACGGCGGCGCTCGCTACGAAGCCGGACCGGCGCTTCGGCAACTGGTGCAGTTCGGCCGACTCAACCTCATGGCGCAGTGGCCGATGCGCGGTCCGTTCGACGCGATCTTCTGCCGCAACGTCATGATCTACTTCGACAAGAACACACAGCAGCAGCTCGTCGAGCGGTATCGGCAGCTGCTGCGTCCGGGGGGCTATCTCTTCGTGGGTCACTCGGAGAGCCTGACCGGACTTTCGCACCAGTATCGATACATCCAGCCGGCCGTCTATGCCCGCTAGTCCTGCGGTCACCCCGGACGTCCCCGCGACGACGCCGCGCGCCAAGCGTGTCGACCGCGTCGTTGGTGTGGCCGACGTGCAGGTGTCCAACGATCCCGCCGAACGTCTCGTGACGTACGCGCTCGGTAGCTGCCTCGGCATTGCCGTGCACGACCCGGTAGCCAACGTCGCCGGCCTGCTGCACGTGATGCTGCCCACGGGCGCCATCGATGCGGCGAAGATGCAGGCGAAGCCTGCGATGTTCGTCGATTCGGGTGTCCCGCTGCTCTTCAAGGAGTGCTATCGCCTCGGCGCCAGGAAGGAACGCATGATCGTGAAGGTCGCCGGTGGCGCGTACGCCGGTGCCAACGAAGAGGACGATCGCTTTCAGATCGGCAAGCGCAACATCCTCGCGCTGCGCAAGCTGCTCTGGAAGAACGGCGTGATGATTCATTCGCAGGACACCGGCGGCGTGCAGACGTCGCGCACCATGTGGCTCGACGTTTCGACCGGAGCAGTCACGCTCAAGGTCAACGGCGTGGAATCCCAGCTCTGACCCCCCTCGAACCATGGCCTTCAACATCCTGGTCGTCGACGACAGCGCGGTCATGCGCACGATGATCGTCCGCACCCTCAAGATGAGCGGCGTGCCGATCGCGTCCATTCACGAAGCCGCGAATGGCGAAGAGGGACTGCGCCGCCTGCAGGACGAGTGGATCGATCTGCTGCTCCTCGACGTCAACATGCCCGTCATGAATGGCGAAGAGATGCTGCAGCGCATCCGCGCCGATGAACGCACGCGTGACCTCGCGGTGGTGATCGTTTCCACCGAAGGCAGCGAAACCCGTCTGGCGACGCTGCAGTCGCTGGGCGCCGCGATCGTGCACAAGCCGTTCCCCCCCGAGACCTTGCGCGACACCATTCTGCGCGTCACCGGAGTCACCGATGCCGACTACTACGGCCCAGTTGCTGCGACGAGCGACAGCCTCGACTTTTGAGGATCTCGCCTTTCTGTTCCTCGAGCCGGAGTGCAGCGAGGAGCAGGCTGCGGCCCCCCTCGACGCCGCGGTCAGCGTGGACTTTCACGGCCCCGTGCGCGGGCGCCTGACGGTGCGCGTCTCCTCGACGCTCATGCCCACGATCGCCGCGAACATGCTCGGTGAAGAGCAGGCGCGCCACGTGCCGCTGCAGCGCGACGCGCTGGGTGAAGTGGCGAACGTCGTGTGTGGCAACGCGCTCCCGCTCATCGCCGGTGCCGATGCCGTGTTCCGGCTCGATGCTCCGCGCTGGATCGCGGACGAACCGCGCGCGCGTGACGGGGATGCACCGGCCGCCTGCGTGTCGGGTGGGGTCGATGCCGGTCGCGCCGAAGTCGAGCTGTTCCTGTTCGGGACGCCCGAGCAGATCGACGCGCTGCGCACCTCGGGTGCGGACCACGTGAGCGCGGCACCGGCCGGGAGCATCTTCTGATGTTCGCCGGCGGCGTCGAGCGTTCGCGCCCCATTCGCGTGCTGGTGGTGGATGACTCCGCCCTCGTGCGGCGCATCCTCAGCGAAGCACTCGATCGGCATCCGGACATCGAAGTCGTCGGCACGGCCACTGATCCCTACGTCGCGCGCGAGCGCATCGTGGCGCTGCGCCCCGATGTCGTGACGCTCGACGTGGAAATGCCGCGCATGGACGGGCTCTCGTTCCTCACGAAGCTCATGCGGCACCATCCGATTCCGGTGGTGGTGGTGAGCTCCGTGACGCCGCAGCATTCGGATGCCGCGTTGCGCGCACTCGCCCTTGGCGCCGTGGAAGTGATCGCGAAGCCGGGCGCGATGCAGGCCACCACCGAAGTCACCGATGCGCTCGTGCGCGCCGTGCGCGTCGCCGCGCGTGCGAAGGTATCGCGGCTCACGGCGCCCGTGGAGACGGCACCGATCTCCGCGCTCGCCACGCTCGATACCACCCACAAGCTCATCGCGATCGGGGCGAGTACCGGGGGCACGCAGGCCATCGAAGCGGTGCTGCGACGCTTTCCCGTCGACGCGCCCGCCACCGTGATCGTGCAGCACATGCCGGAGCACTTCACCGCGTCGTTTGCCAAGCGCCTCGACGGCGTGTCCGCGATGGCGGTGCGTGAAGCGAAGGATGGCGATCTGCTCACCCCGGGCCTCGCGCTCGTGGCCCCCGGTGGCAAGCACCTCGTGATTCAGGCGAGTGGTGCACGCTGGGTGGCGCGCGTGAAGGACGGCCCGAAGGTGCATCATCAGCGTCCCGCCGTCGATGTCACGTTTCAGAGTCTCGCCCGTTGTGCGGGTCGCAACGTGGTCGCGGCCATTCTCACCGGCATGGGTGCGGACGGCGCCAAGGGACTGCTCGCGCTGCGCGACGCGGGAGCGCACACGATCGCGCAGGATGAAGCGACGTCGGTGGTGTGGGGCATGCCGCGCGAAGCTGTGAAGCTCGACGCCGCCGTGGACGTGTTGCCGCTCGATGAGGTGGCGGAGGGACTGCTGCACGCCCTCGGCCGTGAGGCTGTACCGGCGTAGCGGCAACGACGTGGCGACACAGCGGTGTCGCCACGTGCCGTTCACGCGCTCGTCGTGGGAAGCCAGAGGGACACGACGGTTTCGTCGTGCTCGCGGCCAATGATCAGTTGGCCGCCCGCCCCCCACGCGGCCGCGCGCGCAATCGCGAGCCCGAGTCCCGCACCGCGCACTCCCGACTTCGTGGTCACGAACGGATCACAGGCGTTGGCCGCAATCGTGGGGTCGAAACCCGGTCCGGCATCGCGCACCTCGATGACCCCCCACGTGCCAGCGGCCAAGGGCACCCCGCCCAGCACGCGCGCCGTCTCGAGCGTCACAGGGCGCGAGCGCACATGCACTTCGTGGTCGCGACCAACGGCCTCTCGCGCATTGCTCACGAGTTCCTGCACGGCGTCGGCCACGGCCGACGCGGCGCCGTGTACGCGCGCGCCGCTCGTTGTGGCACAGCGAATCGGTCCCTTGCCCGCCGCCGTGAGCTGGGCCACGACCGCCGAGAGGAAGCCGTCAAGCAGGAGGGCCGCCGCGGGCGCCTGCATGGCGCGACCGAAGGCCGAGGCGCGTTGCAGGTACGCGACCGTCTGATCGGCGGCGTGGCCGATTTCGATGAGATCGTGACGACTGCCCGCCTCGGGCGGGGTATCGGCGAGCAGCAGTTCGCCGTAAGTGCGAATGACCGTGAGGAAGTTGCTGAGGTCGTGTGACACGCGCCGCGCATACATCGCGAGGGCGTCGGTGCGTCGGTGCGCTTCCGCGAGCGCCGCTTCGGCGTCGGACAGCGAGGTGGGGTCTGCAGCCATGGAACGGGAGGGGACAATCGGCCGGTCGCCCCGCGTCGGAGGACGTGGGCAGAAACGGCGCACGCGCGGAATATTCACCCCGGTCCGCTGTTTGTCCCGTCACCTCGTGCCACCCCGCATGCCGTCTCGCGCGTCGACCCGCCCGCCTGCGCTCTCCCGACCACGCCTCCGCGAGGCGATCGCTCATCTGACGTCGGTCGATCCGAAGCTGGGGCGGATCATCGAAGCCGTGGGGCCGTGTACGCTGCTGCCGGATCGCCGCGGGACGCACTTTTCGCATCTCGCCCGGTCGATCGTGTACCAGCAGCTCACCGGCGCCGCGGCGGCCACGATTCACGCGCGCGTGATTGCCGCGGCCGGGGGGGACCTCTCGGCCGAGTCGGTGCAGGCGCTGCCCGAGGAAACGCTTCGTGCGGCGGGCCTGTCGCAGGCGAAGACGCGCGCACTGCACGACCTCGCCGCGCGCGTGGCCGATGGACGGCTCACGCTCGATGGACTCGAGGCGATGTCGGATGACGCGATCATCGCGCAGTGCGTCGGGGTGCGTGGCATCGGTCCGTGGACCGCGCAGATGTTCCTGATGTTCCGGCTCGGCCGTCCCGATGTGTTGCCGGTGCTCGATCTGGGCGTGCGCAAGGGCGCCCAGCGCATCCACCGGCTGCGTACACTCCCCGACGCCGAACGGCTGACCCGCCTCGCGCGCCCCTGGGCACCGTGGCGGTCGGTGGCGAGCTGGTACTGCTGGCGCGCCCTCGAACTGGAGGAGCTGCCGCGCTGACCGTCGGTGCGCTCGGAACGCCACCCGCGGCGCGCGGGTTGGTGCAGAGTGAGCGATCAGACCTTCTCCCGCACGTTGCGCGTACCGCAGTCGGTACAGGCGCTCTTTGCCTGGCACGAGCGGCCAGGCGCTTTTGAACGTCTCGCGCCGCCGTGGCAGCAGGTCCGGGTCCTGGCCCGCGAGGGCGGCATTCGTGACGGCGCTACCGTGCGCCTCGAAGTCAGCACCATGGGCGTGCCAACGCGCTGGACGGTGCGGCATCGGGACTACATCCCCGACGTGCAGTTCGTCGACGAAATGCACGACGGGCCGTTCGCACGCTGGGTACACACGCACGGCTTTGCCGCCGTCGAGGCGGGCCATGCCGAACTTCGCGACGAGGTCCGCTACGCACTGCCGCTGAACGGTCTCGGTGATCTGGTCGCCGGTGGGTTTGTGCGCGGCACACTTGAACGCACGTTCCGCTATCGCCACGCCGTGACCGCGCACGATCTGTCGCGTCACGCCGCGTTCGCCGACCGGCCGCGGCTGCGTATTGCCGTCACCGGGGCGACCGGATTCATCGGGCAGCAGTTGTGCGCCTTTCTCACGACCGGTGGGCACGAGGTGGTGCGCATTGGTCGTGGTACGGTGCGCCCGGGCGTCGTTGACGTCGCGTGGGATCCGGCGCGTGGTGTGCTCGACGCGTCGTCGCTCGACGGCGTGGACGCGGTGATCCATCTCGCGGGCGCACCCATTGCCGAGCGGTGGACGCCCGAACACAAGCGGGCGATCGTGGAGAGCCGCGTGCAGGGGACGGCGCTCATCGCGCGCACGCTGGCGTCGCTCACGCGCAAGCCGAGCGTGCTGCTGTCGGGCAGTGCCATCGGCATCTATGGCGCACATCGCGGTGATGAACTGCTCGATGAGCAGAGCGCCGATGGCGATGATTTTCTCGGTGAGACGTCACGAGCGTGGGAGAATGCCGCGCGGCCGGCCGAAGACGCGGGAATTCGTGTTGCCTACCTGCGCACCGGCATCGTGGTTGGCATAGCCGGCGGTGCGCTCGCGAAGCAGTGGCCGCTGTTTCAGGCGGGTCTCGGTGGGCCACTTGGCAGCGGTACGCAGTACATGAGTCCGATCGCACTCGATGATCAGATCGGCGCGATGCATCACGTCCTCATGGACGAGCGTATTCGCGGCCCGGTGAACCTCGTGGCCCCGACCGCTGTCACGAACGCCGAGTTCGCTCGACAGGTGGGCGCGGCGATCGGTCGCCCCGCGTTCCTGCCGGCACCGGCGTTTGCCGCCGAACTCCTCTTCGGTCGCGAAATGGTGCAAGCGACGGCGTTGGCGAGCCAGCGCGTGCGTCCCGCGGTGCTCGAGGCGCATGGCTTCCGCTGGGCGTGGCCGACGGTGGAGCGCATGGTCGCGTTCGAAAGTGGACGTGCCGACTTCGAGGAGCCGTCGCGGCGCGGCTGACGCTCGGTCGTGTGTTGCGCCACGCTGATCGCGACGCGGTCGCGTGGACGAGTAAGTTGACACATGCTCGAAACGATCACGACCACCAGCGCGATCACGGTCGCACTCTTCGGCCTGCTCCTGTTGTTGAGCGTGCTGTCGAGCCGTGCGGCGGAGCGCACCGGCCTGCCACTCTCGCTGCTGTTTCTCGGCGTGGGGATGTTGGCCGGCTCCGAAGGGCTCGGCGGCGTGGTCTTCGAAGACTACAGTCTGGCGTATCGGCTCGGCTCGATTGCGCTGGCGCTGATTCTCTTCGACGGTGGACTGAACACACCGGTGACGACGGTACGGCGTGTCTTCTGGCCGGCCAGTGTGCTCGCGACGGTGGGTGTGCTCATCACCGGTGCGCTGCTGGCGGGTGGCTCGTACCTGCTCGGGTTGCCGCTGCCGATTGCCGTGCTGGTCGGTGCCGTGGTGTCCTCCACCGATGCGGCGGCGGTGTTTGCCGTGCTGCGTGGCGCCGGCATCAACCTGCGCAAGCGCGTGGGGCTCACGCTCGAACTCGAATCGGGTCTGAACGACCCGCTCGCGATCATCCTCACGCTGACCGTGGCGGACTGGGTGGTACGCGGCGGTGCCATCACCGCCGCCGATATCGCGCTCGATGTCATCGCGCAGACCGCCATCGGTGGTGGCCTCGGCGCCGGCCTTGGGCTGCTGGCTGCGCTGGTGCTGCCGCGACTGCAACTGCGCGCCGCTGGGCTGTATCCGGCGTTCACCCTGGCGGTCGCCTGCCTCGCCTACGCCGTGCCCACGGTGCTCGGCGGCAGCGGATTTCTCGCGGTGTATGCGGCCGGGCTTGCAATTGGTCACGGCACGGTGCCGTTTCGCGCGTCGGTGGTGCGGGTGCATGACGCGGTCGCGTGGCTCGCACAGATCGTCATGTTCCTGCTGCTGGGGCTGCTCGTGTTTCCCAGCCGACTGCTGGCGGCCGCACCCGTGGGCTTCGCGGTCGCGTTGGTGCTGGCCTTCGTGGCGCGACCGGTGGCCGTTGCGCTGTGTCTGCTGCCGTTCCGGTATCAGCCGCGTGAGATCGGGTACATCGGCTGGGTGGGCCTCAAGGGCGCCGTGCCGATCATTCTGGCGACGGCCCCGATTCTGGCCGGTGTACCCGACGCGCAGCGTGTCTTCGACGTCGTGTTCTTCGTCGTGGTGGTGAGCGCAGTCTTGCAGGGCATGAGTGTGCCGTGGCTCACGCGACGGCTCGACCTCGAAACGTCGGACGCTCCGCCACCACCGGCGGTGCTCAACGTGGAGGCCCGCGAGCAGTTTTCCAGCGAGTTGCATTCGTACTACGTCGACGACATGCTCCCCGTGGCGGGTGCGCGGCTCGCGGACCTGCCGCTGCCCGCCACGGCCAGCGTGATGCTCATCGTGCGCGCCCGCGATCTGATCGCGCCGCGGGGCGATGCCCAGCTGCTACCTGGTGATCATGTGTACCTGATTTCGCATCCCGATGACGGGGCGCAGATTCAACTGCTCTTCGGTCGGGCCGAAGACGAATGACCCGTTCCATTTCGACTCTGCGGTGATCGCCATGCCGATCCTCTCGTTCGACCAGCTGCCTGACGAGGCCCGTGCGTGGGTCTTCGCCGCGTCCGCGCCTCTCGCGGCGGAGGCCGAGACGCTCCTGCTGCGTGAGGTTGATGTGTTCCTCTCGCAGTGGCGCGCCCACGGAGCGCCGCTCGACGGCGCGCGCACCATGCGCGACGCGCGGTTTCTGTGCATCGGCGTGCATCCGCGTGGCACTGACGCGTCCGGCTGTTCGGTGGACGGCCTGTTTCGTACACTGCGCGCGCTCGAACCGGCACTCGGGACGACGCTGCTCGGCGGCGGTCTGGTCTTCTGGCGGGACGACGAGGGCGTGGTCCGCTCGGCGCCGCGCGGTACGTTCGCGACGCACGCGGCAGCGGGGCTCGTGCGCACCGATACGCCGGTCTTCGATCCCGCGGTGAACACGGTCGGCGCGTGGCGCCATGAGTTCGAGCGACCGGCGGGCTCGTCATGGCACGCGAAGTGGCTGACCTGATCTCGCGCACGGCGCCGCTCTACACGGCGGAGGTCTGGGCGCAGGAACTGCGCTCGTTGAATACCCGCCGCACGCTGCTGGTGCTGGCGGCACTCGCGCTCAACGGGCTGTTCGCCGTGCTCAACGTGGGGCCGCCGACGCGCTTTGTCATTGGCGGCTACCTGCTGTGGCTGGTGCTCATCACGACCGTGACGCAGTGGTCGCGCACCACTGCAACGGCCGACGGTCAGGTGCGGCTGCTGACGGCGTCCTTCGTCATCGATACGGCGATCGTGACGTTGCTCATGTACGCCAACGGAGGTGGTTGGTGGCTCGGCGCCATCTTCCATGGGATCATCATCGCCGTGGCCACGTTGACGCTGCCACCGCGCAACAGCGGGTGGATCTTGTGGGTCGCGCTTGTGGGATGGTCTGCGCTGATTCTGCCGCAGGCGTTCGGGTGGCTCAATCCCGAGCCGTGGTACAATCTGCCACGCGTACGCGGGGCGTTCACGCTGCTCGGTCGACAGTATGGCCTCGGGGTGCTCGCGTTGGCGGCGATTCATCGTCTCGTTCTCGCACAGGTGCGGCGGACGGACGCCGTCAATGCGTCGACTCGGCGCGTGCTCGACGCGGCGCCCAACGCGATCTTCGTGATCGATCGTGAGGGCCGCGTGCGCGTGGCCAATGAGGCGAGTCAGCGGCAACTCGGGTTTGTCAGCGATGAGCTTGTCGGCCGCGGCCTCATGCGCTTTGTGCCAGCCACTGATCACGTCCGGGTGCGCGCGATGTTCGCGCGCGCGCTGGCCGGTGAGGTCATCACGTTCGAACACGCCATGCAGCGATCGGATGGCAGTTTCCGATGGATCAGCGTGTCGTACGCACCCCTGCTGCAACCCACGGGCGATACCGCCGTCATAGCGATCGCGCGCGATCTCACCGACGAACGCGAAGCCGCCGCGGAACGGGAGGCGCTGCAGCAGGAAGTCGCGCGGACACGTCGACTTGAATCGATCGGCCGTCTCGTGTCGGGTGTGGCGCACGAGCTCAACAACCCGCTCACGGCCGTGATGTCGTTCACCGAGCAGCTGCTGGCGGACGCGCCGGAGGGCGCCACGCGCGATGCACTCAAGGTAGTGCAGTCGCAAGCGGATCGCGCGCGTTCGGTGGTGCGGGATCTGCTGCAGGTTGTGCGCGACGGCAACGGTCGGGAGCGAACGGACGTGCGCTTGTCGGAGCTGCTCGAGACGTCGGTGCGCGCCTTCGAGAACGCGGCGCGCTCCGCCCAGGTCACCGTGGCACTGACCGTGCACGACGCCGGACCACTGGCTCGCGTCGATGCGGCCGGCATCGGCCAGGTCGTCGACAATCTGATCAGCAATGCACTGCTCGCGACGCCGGCGGGCGGTCAACTCACGGTGACGCTCGACTACGCACGCGGAGACGGTTGGACGATCAACGTCGCCGACAGCGGTGCGGGCGTGCCGGACGCCGTCATGCCACATGTCTTCGAGCCCTTCTTCACGACGCGCCCGGTGGGGGCCGGCACCGGACTCGGACTCTCCGTCTCACGCGGGATCGTTGAGCAGCATGCGGGGACGATCAGCGCGAGGAATGGCGAGGTTGGTTCGGGTGTCGGCGCGATTTTTTCTGTGCGTCTCCCCGACACGCTGATCGCCACGTCGTCCGAGCCAGCGTCGGCATCGCGCGCGCGCTCCATCACGCCCGTCTCGTCGGTTGCGCCGGTGCCATCGCCTCTCACGCCAGCAGCGGCGCACGTGCTGGTCGTGGATGACGAAGTAACGATCCGACAAGCGCTCGAGCGTTTTCTGACGCGGCGCGGCATGACGGTTGCACTCTGCGCGTCGGCTGTGGAGGCATTGGAAGCACTCCGCGCCGACGCGACGTCGCCCCGCATCGATGCCGTCATCAGCGATGTGAAGATGCCGGGCATGTCCGGCCTCGAGTTCTATCGCGTGCTCGAGACGGAACGGCCACACTGGATCGAGCGGCTCGTGCTCGTCACGGGCGACGTCGCCTCACCCGAGGTGTCGAGTGCACTGGGCGCGGTCCGCTGCACGGTGCTCGAAAAGCCGTTCACGTTGCAGGAGCTCGCCACCGCACTCGATGCCGTGCTCGCGCGCGCCGAACGTGCGTCGGAAACAAGCGCGCTCGCACCCTGACGGCAGGCGCTTACGCCGTGAGCCACCGCTCACGATGCTCGCTGACGAACGCATCGTCGGTGAGTTCGGGAAATCGCATCATCGCGTGCGTGATGAGATCGGCCTGTCCGGCGCTCAATCGTTCGTGCGGCTCGAGCGTCCACGTACCGCGCACCAGCCCCTGACGACGCAGGACTTCGAGAATGCCGGGCAGGCAGCCGGCAAACCCGTTGGCGGCGTCGAAGATGGCCGCATTGGCCTGCGTGAGGGCGGCTCCCTCGGAGAGCAACGCGGACGGAACCGGCGCATCGGCGGCGTGTTCGGCGCGAATGCGCCGCAGCAACTGCACGGCCGCGTGCGTCCACACCGCCCACTGTCCGAGCAGTCCACCGACGCACCGTACCGTCGTGGGCACGCCCGACACGCGCACGGGCACGGGGGTGATCAGATCCGGGACGATGGCGTCGTCGTTGCCGGTGTAGAGCGCGATGTCCGTTCGTCCGCTGTCGGCGACCGCGCGCATCACGTCGGCGGTCGCATAGCGATCGAACGGCGCGATCTTGATGGCGATCACACCCTGGATCTCGGCGAACTCGCGCCAGAAGCGATACGGCAGCACGCGCCCGCCCACGGCCGGCTGCAGATAGAAGCCGAAGATGGGCATCGCGTCGGCGACTCGACGGCAATGGGCGAGAATCGCCTCGTCGGTGTCCTCGCGCCACGCGCCCAGTGAGAGCAGGCCGCAGTGGTACCCGAGCGCGCGAGCGATGGCCGCTTCGCGCAACGCCTGATCGGTGCGTCCGACGAGACCCGCGACCTTCACGAAAGGGCGCGCGCCGGTGGCCGCGAGCCACGCATCGGCGGTCTCGGCGGCGAGCTCGAGCACGGGACGATAGAGACCAACATCTGCGTCGTGAATGCGAAATCCGGTGGTATGGACGCCCACGGCCATCCCACCCGCGCCGGCGTGCACGTAGTACCGCGTGAGCGCGCGCTGATGTACTTCGTCGAGCGTGCGGTGCGGCGTGAGCGCCAGCGGATGCGCCGGAATGACCTGCCCGGCCGCCAGATGTGCGCGCACGTTGAACGGTGTGGTCATGCCGCCTCCTCAGTACGTGCCGCTGCGCACGTCGAACTTTGTGGGCTTGCCGAGCACACGCCCGCCGCGCGCGACCCACTCGGCGGTCCAGGCGATCAGAGTCTCAAGCGGGAGCGGCGCATCAGCGCCTGACTCCGGTGGCAGCTGTGCGTGCAGCGCGTCGGTGTTCACGACGAGTGCATCGTCCTGTTCGTGGTCGACGAACGTTGGCGTGACGCCGAGCGCATGCGCCAACTGTTCGGCGATGTCGCGCACGGAGACGATGGGCCCCGACACATTGAGTGCGGGCGCGTCGGTGGACGCGAGCGCCAGCGCGCGCAGCGCCAGCGCGTTCGCATCCCGTTGCCAGATGACATTCGCGAAGCCGGTCGCGAGTGGCACGGGCGTGTTCGCGAGCAGACGCGTGGCCAGATCGGTGACCACGCCGTAGCGCAGGTCGCACGCGTAGCAGAGGCGATACTGCAGCACACGCGTGCCGACGGAGCGTGCCGCGTGCGCAAACACGCGTTCGCGCCCGATGCAGCTGGCCGCGTATTCGCCATCGGGCACGAGCGGATGCGTTTCGCGCACCCCGCCGTCGCGCACGGGGGTGCGCGGATACACGTTGCCGGTGCTGAACATCACCACGCGTGACGCGGCAAAGCGCTCCGCGGCGAGCACGGGTGCCACGACATTCTGCGCCCACGTACTCACGGGATCGTGCTGCGTGCCGAACTTCTGGCCCACGAGGTACAGCACATTGGGCGCGTCGGGGAGTCGCGCGAGCGCGGCGCGGTCGGTGGCGTCGACACGCCACGGCTCGATGCCGTCGCTGGCGAGGGCATCGGCGAGCGACGGATCGGAGAACCGTGCGGCGGCGTGTACCTGCCGCGCGCCCGCGCCGTGGCGCGGCACGCCGGCGGCATCGAGTGCACGTCGTGCCATGCGCGCGAGCGAGGGGCCCATCTTGCCGCCGGCGCCGAGCACGAGCACATCGCCATCCAGCGCGGCCAGCGTGTGCGTGACCGCGGCGGTGGGCTGCGAGAGGGCCGCCTCGAGGGCGGCCTCATCAGAGGGCGTCAGCACGGTCGAGCGGCGGCGGCTCGGGCAGGCCGAGTTCCTGCGCGAGGACGCGTCGTGCCGTGTCGATGCGTGTGCGCACCAGCTCGCGCAGCGTCGCGACATCCTTGAGCGTGTAGCCAGTCGTCTCGATGGGTTCGAGCACTTCGGCAATCGCGCGTGCGGAGACAAAACGAAACGTGCCCTTCGCCATCGCGTTGCGCGTGCCCGCGACCGCGATGGGGAGGATGGGCACCTTCTCCTTGATCGCCACACGAAACGCGCCGTCCTTGAAGGGGAGCATGGCGCCATCGCGTGAACGCGTGCCTTCGGGGAAGATCATCACCGAGACCTTCTTCTCGAGTCGATCACGACACGCCGCGAGCGCCTGCACGGCACTCTCCTTGTTGCCACGCGTGAGCTTGATGTCACCGGCCCACTGCATCATCCAACCCATGCACGGAATGCGGAACATCGTGTCCTTGCTCAGCCACTTCATTTCCCACGGGAACATGCTGATGAGGAACACGTCCGCGTACGATTCGTGATTCGCGACCACCATGTAGGGGCGGCGCGGATTCGCCGGGCCGGCACCCCGCACGCGAAAGCGCCAGAACGGATTGAGGCGCAACGCGGTGACACCCACGAGCCGGAACGCGCGTCCGGCCGCGTAGCGACCGGGATCACGCGGACTCGTGACCAGATGAATGAGTGCGACGATGGGCGTACCAAGGATGACGACGAGGACCGTCATCACCCACACGTACCAGTTGCCGAGCGTCGCGATCATGCGGAGGGCGCGGCGCTGTCATCCGTGGCGGGTAGTTCCCGTCGGCAGTGAATGGGGCCGCTCTCCCAGCCGATCGCCTTGTGCGAGGCGTCGCAGAAGGGCATGCGCGCGGAGTGTCCGCAGCGGCAGAGCGAGACGCCCTTGCCCGCGGGCAGTTCGAGCTCGACGCCGTCGTGATCGACGAGGCGGAGGTTGGCGGCATCGTCGGCGGTGATGCCAAGCGAGCCATTCTTGCGGACGGTGATGGTGACAGGCATGAGATGAGGTCAGGTGGAAGCGCGGGCGGCCACGACATCGGCCGCGTAGCGCTGAATGCGACGCACCATGGCAGCGAGACCGGCCTCGCGCGCGCCGAGTCCGATGCTGTCCATGAGTTGTCGAACAAAATCGGCCGGGAGCGCGAGCGCCACTTCGGGGGGCTGATCGTTCACGGCGGAGAAGGTGATTGCGAGGACGGCTGCGATCGTGGGCGATTGCCGGACGTTGACATCGGCCCAGACGTGCAGCGTACCATCGGGTTGCAGCTCGGGGAACAGGTCAACGCGCGTCTGGCACTCGGGCACGGTGAAGGCCGCGCGGTCGAGCGCCGCGAGCCGTTCGGGGAGCGGTTCGAGCTTTTTCGCGTGCGCGAGCAGCGCCTGCATCCGGGTCTCCCGGTCCATGACACGGAAGCGCTCGAGTGTGCGGGCAATGGTGGGCGGAAGCGGAGGCGTGGCCATCCCCGAACGCAAGCGATCTCGGGAGCGCGGGTCAATGCGCAGTGCGCGGGAACCCCGGCCGCGCTCGGTGAGTAGGTTCCAGAGTCCTCCATCCCTCCGGCCTGCCATGCTCATCCGCCGCCCCGACCCGATTCCGTCCTCCGAGATCACCTCCGAGACGACGTACCTCAACCGCCGCCAGTTCATGGGCGCCGCCGGTGCGCTCGCACTGGCGGGCGTCGCCACCCCGGCGGTCCTCGAGGCCGCCCGCGGTCCCCTCGGGCGCGGCGGCGCGGGGCAGCAGGAGGAGCTCACCTCCGAGGCCGACGCGACGAGCTACAACAACTTCTACGAGTTCGGCACCGGCAAGGACGACCCCAAGCGCAACGCGGGGACACTGCGTCCGCGACCGTGGTCGGTGCAGGTGGATGGGCTGGTCAAGGCGCCCAGGCGCTGGGATCTGGACGAGCTGCTGCGTGGACTCGCCGTGGGCGACCACGTCTATCGGCACCGCTGCGTCGAAGCGTGGTCGATGGTGATCCCGTGGCGCGGGGTGTTGTTGCGGGATGTGCTCAACCGCGTGGAGCCCCTGCCGAGTGCGAAGTTCGTCGAGTTCACCACGCTGCTCGACCCGTCGCAGATGCCGGGGCAGCGTTCGCCGGTGCTGCGCTGGCCGTACAAGGAGGCGCTGCGGCTCGATGAAGCGCGGCATCCGCTTGCACTGCTCGCCACCGGCATGTACGGCAAGACGATCCCCAATCAGAACGGGGCACCGTTGCGCCTCGTGGTCCCTTGGAAGTACGGCTTCAAGGGGATCAAGTCGATCGTGCGCATTCGGCTCACCGACACGATGCCGAACACGACGTGGAACGACGCGATTCCGAGCGAGTACGGTTTCTACGCCAACGTGAACCCGACGGTCGATCACCCGCGCTGGTCGCAGGCCAAGGAGCGTCGCATTGGCGAGTTCCTGCGCCGCAATACGCTCATGTTCAACGGCTACGCCGATCAGGTCGGGTCGCTCTACGCGGGGATGGACCTGCGGAAGTTCTACTGAGTCGCGTGTCGTCGAACGCGCGGGGGGGGCAGACGCTGCGCCGTCTCGCCCCGTGGCTGGTGTGGGCGGCGGCGCTCGGCCCGCTTCCATGGCTGGTGTGGCTTGGCGTCTCGGGCGGTCTCGGCGCCAACCCCATCGAATCGCTCGAACACCGAACCGGCCACTACGCGTTGCGCCTGCTGATCGCGTCGCTGGCCATCACGCCTTTGCGCCGCGTGTCGGGGTGGGGCTGGGTGGTGCCGCACCGGCGGACCCTGGGTCTGGCCGCGTTCGCCTGGGCGACCACGCACCTCCTGGTGTATGTGGGACTCGATCTCGTACTCGACGTGGGACAGTTCCTCGAGGACCTCGTCAAGCGCACCTACATCACGCTCGGCATGCTGGCCGTGACGTTGCTACTGCCGCTTGCGGTCACGTCGACGAAGGGATGGATCAAGCGACTGGGTGGCGCACGCTGGAATCGGTTGCACCGGCTCGTTTATGTCGCGGTGGTGGCGGCATTGGTGCACATCACCTGGGCGGTGAAGAAGGACCTGACCTGGCCCGTGATCTACATCGCGATCGTGGTGGTCCTCTTCGCGCTGCGGTGGCGACCGCGCGGGGCATCGGAAACCGTCCGCACAGCGTGACGGTGGGGGCAGTCGGCGCGTCCTTGGGGCGATTGGCGGGCCTGCGACCCATGGGGTTCGGCGTCCGCTGACCCCCGGAGCTGGACACGGGGGTGCTTGCTCGTTTCCCCCCCGCGTCACTCATGCCTCTGCCACCACCGCGGTCCGCCGCGGCTCCCCGATCCGATTCGGCGTCCGCGCGGCGGGCGACGACAGGGGGTGGCGTGCCGGTGATTGCGCCGCCGGTGGAGGCCAGCCGCCTCGACGTGGCCTCCTTGGTGGCGGTGCTGCTGATCGCGATCGTCTCGGCCGGCTGGCTGTTCGCGCACGGTGAGGGCTCGCACGCGACGACCCCGCTCAATGCGATCGCGCCGTTTCTCACGCAGGTGGCGGCGGCGCTGCTCGCATTGCGTGCGGCGGCGCTGCCGAGCCTCGATGACGCCACCCGTCGCAGCTGGCGCGTCTGGAGTGCGGCGCTCGGCATTCTCGCGGCGGGCAGCGTGGTCGAAGCCGTGGCGCTGCGCGAGAGCCTCGGGTCGGTGGCGCAGCGCAGTCTGGCGGTCGCAACGCTGATCGCCCAGCCACTGTTGCTGCTCGCGCTGCTCCGCCTGCCGGATGCACCGCGCTCCCCAGTCGCGCGTGGGAAGTACTGGCTCGATGTCGCGACCATCATCGGCGGCGGACTGCTCGTCGGCTGGTATGACATTCGCCGTCCGCTCGTGGACGGCGTGTGGGTCCCGCTCCCCGACCTGATCGCGGTGCACGCGACGGTCACGTTCGATCTCGTACTGCTCCTGACCGCGTCGATCGCCTGGCGACGGACGCATCTGCGGAGTCGCTCGACGGTGCTGCTGACGTTGGCGAGCGGCCTGCTGCTGTCGTTCGTGGCCGACATCGGCGTGCTGGTGAGTTTGCACAAGCTCGGGACACGACCGATCTGGCTGCACGCGGCGGCGCCGCTGTTTGCCGGGGCCGTGGCGATGGCGGCCTGGTGGCAGTGCTTCGCGCCCGGTGTGGCGGCGGGACGTGATGGGTCGCCGACGCGTGCGGCCCGCGGCGGGGTCAGCGCGATTCCGTTCCTGTCCATCGTGCCGGGCTTCGGCCTGCTTCTGATCGCCGCTGCGGAAAGTGCGGTCCAGCCGCTGACCGGTCTGGTGCTTGGTGCGGTGTCGCTCACCACGCTCACGTTTGCGCGACATCTCGTCGCGTCCCGCGAAACCGCGCGCGTCCTCGCCGAAGCGGCCACGCGCGACAGTGAAGCGCGCTTTCGCGCGCTCGTCCAGCATTCGAGCGACGTCATCACGATCGTCGATGCGGACGGGACCGTCCGGTATCTGTCGCCGGCGGCGCAGCAGGTCTTCGGGCACGACCCGAGTCGTTTCGTGGGGCGCACGCTCGCGGAGCTGCTGCACCCCGACGACGCGCACGCGGCGCTGCGCTTTCTGGCAGATCTGGCGGCGACCGGTCCGGGTGATGCGCGCTGGCCGCGCACGCGTGAGTGGCGGCTCGCGCACGCCGACGGTCGCTGGCTGACCGTCGACAACGTGGGCACGAACCTGCTCGACGAACCCGTCGTGCAGGGACTCGTGCTCAACTCGCGTGATGTGACCGAACGTCGGCTCATGGAAGAGCAGTACATGCACCAGGCCTTCCACGATCCGCTCACCGATCTCGCGAATCGTTCGCTCTTCCTGTACCAGGTGGGCCACGCGCTCGCGCGTGGTGCGCGGCATCAGGACGTCGTGTCGGTACTCTTCCTCGACCTCGACAACTTCAAGACCGTCAACGATTCACTCGGCCACGCGGCTGGCGATCGGCTGCTCGTGGAAGCGGCGCGTCGGCTCTCCGCGTGTGTGCGCGATAGCGATCTCATCGCGCGACTGGGCGGTGACGAGTTCGCGGTACTCGTCGAGAGCACCACGGTGGAAGAGGAAGTGGTGGCACTGGCGGAGCGCATCGTGGACGCACTGGCGCGTCCGTTCGCGCTCGGTGGGAAGGAAGTGTTCGTGAGTGCGTCGGTCGGCATCGCACGCACGGCGCCGGGAGCATCGGCCGACGAACTGGTGCGCAACGCCGACGTCGCGATGTACATCGCGAAGACGCGCGGCAAGGGGTGCGTGGTGCTGTTCGAGCCCGACATGCACGCCGCAGCGCTGGAGCGACTCGATCTCGAGGCCGATCTCCGGCGCGCGGTCGAGCGCGGGGAGTTCCTGCTGGAGTATCAGCCCATCGTCGCCCTCGAGACCGGTGAAGTGTGCGGCGCCGAGGCGCTCGTGCGCTGGCAGCGCAACGGCCGCGGGCTCGTGCCACCCTCGGTGTTCATTCCGGTGGCGGAGGAGACGGGCCTCATCGTCGACATCGGACGTTGGGTGTTGCTCGACGCCTGTCGACAGGGGCAGCGCTGGCGCGAGGAGCATGGTACCGCCGTGCGCATGACGGTGAACCTGTCCGGTCGGCAGTTGCAGGATGCGTCGATCGTGCGCGACGTGCAGGCCGCGCTCGACGCGACCGGATTCACGGCGCGCGATTTGGTGTTGGAGATCACCGAGAGTATCCTCATGCAGCACGTCGAGGTGTCGCTGGAGCGACTCACCGAGCTCAAGGCGCTCGGCGTCTCGCTGGCCATCGACGACTTCGGAACCGGATACTCCTCGCTCAGCTATCTGCAGCGCTATCCCATCGACATCCTCAAGATCGACAAGGCCTTCGTGGACACGCTCGACAACGGCGATGATGGGACGGTGCTGGCCAGCGCGATCGTGGCGCTGGGTGACACGCTGCGACTGGACACCGTCGCAGAAGGGATCGAGACGGAGGCGCAGCGCGGTGCGCTGCTCGAAATCGGCTGTGCGTTCGGACAGGGCTACCTGTTCGCGCCGCCCATGGGTCCGGATGACTTCGGTGTGCTGATGCGCCTGCGCGGTACGCGCGCGGGTGATTCACTCCGACGTCGCCATGGCCCCGCGCTCACGTCCTGACCGACCGCCGGCGGGTGTGAGACCCGCCGCCCCCGACACCGCGCCCGAGGCATTCGCCATCGTCGCGCCCGGTCTCGCGGCGTTGGCCGCCGCGGAGCTGCAGGCGCTTGGTGTGCCGCCCCTCGTCGTCGAGTCGGCCGGCGTCGCCTTTGCCGGCCACCCCGAGGCGGTGCTGCGCGTCAACATGCACGCGCGCCTGGTCTCACGCGTGGTGGTCCGGCTCGCCACCTTCACGGCGCGTGATTTCGTGACGCTCGAAAAGGCAGCGCAGCGGGTACCGTGGGCCCGTGTGCTTGCGCCGGGCGACACCGCCTTGCTGTCCGTCACCTGTCGCAAGTCGCGCCTCTACCACAGCGACGCGGTCGCGGAACGCGTGGCGCGCGGCATCACCCGTGCGCTGCCCGATGTGCGCACCGATGTCGCCACGCGCGACGACGACGAGGATATCGCACCCGTTCCCACGGCGACGCGTGTACAGCGACTGCTCGTGCGCTTCGATCGTGATGTGTGCACGATCTCGGCTGACACCTCCGGTGCGTTGTTGCACCGGCGTGGATGGCGCCTCGCGACAGCCAAGGCGCCACTGCGCGAAACACTGGCCGCCGCGCTGCTCGCCGCGAGTGGCTGGCCCGGCGATGCGCCGTTGCTCGATCCACTGGCTGGCGCCGGCACGATTCCCATCGAGGCCGCACTGATGGCGCGTCGCATGGCGCCTGGCCTCTCGCGCGACTTCGCGTGCGAGTCCTGGCCCGGTGCCGATCGGTCACTCGCGCTGCGTCTGCGTGAGGCGGCGCGCGCGCAGGTGTTGCCGAGTGCGCCTGCTCCCATCGTGTGTGCCGACCGAGACCCCGGCGCGATCGAGGCCGCGCGGGCAAACGCGGAACGCGCCGGCGTCGCCAACGACCTGCAGTTCGTGCAGCAACCGCTCTCCGCGACATCCCTCGAGCATATCGGCACGCGCGGATGGCTCGTCACCAATCCGCCGTGGGGGATTCGCACGGGTGATCCCGCCACGTTGCGTGCGCTCTGGGGATCGCTCGGCGCACTCGTGCGCGCCGGCGGTGCTGCGTGGACGTTCACCGCAGTCGTACCCGATCCGGCGCTCGCGAAAGAGTTGCGGCTGTCGCTCGATCGCGTGCTCATCACCACTGCTGGTGGCCGTCAGGTCGCCTTCCTTCGCTCACGTCGTTCGGGTCGCTGACCATGTCGATCACGGTGCCGCAGTTGCGTGCGGTGTGTGCGCTCGTTGTGCTCTTCGTGGGCACGACCACATCGGTGCAGGCCCAGGCCGAGTCGTCGGCTGCGGCCACGCGGCCCGTCTCCTCGGTGCGCGTGGCGGTTGACGCGTGGCGACGCACGAACGAACGAGCCATCCTCGACGAGGCGTTTGCGCTGCTCGCGCTGCCGAATATCGCGGCCGATTCGATCGGTATTCGACGCGTGGCGACGCACCTCGTGCGTGCGTTCGAGCGTCGTGGTTTTCGCACGGAACTGCTCGACGCGCCGAGCGGAGGGCCGCCGGCGGTCTTTGCCGAGCGTCGCGTGCCCGGTGCGACGCGCACCATCGTGTTGTACGCGCACTACGACGGCCAGCCGGTCGCGGGTGCGCCGTGGGATGGCGATCCGTTCACGCCGTTGCTGCGCCGGTTCGTGAATGGTGGGGCCACCGATACGGTGCCGTTGCCTGCACCCGGTGACACGCTCGATCATGCGCTGCGACTCTTCGCCCGCTCGGCGAGTGATGACAAGGGGCCGATCATCGCGATGCTCGCCGCGTTCGACGCACTTTCCGCGCGCGGACTGTCGCCATCGGTCAACGTGAAAGTCTTTCTCGAGGGCGAAGAAGAGGCCGGCTCCGCGCATCTGGGGGACCTGTTGCGTGCCCATCGCGAACGACTCGCGGCCGATGCGTGGTTCTTCCTCGACGGTCCGGTGCACGTGAGCGGGGCGCCACAGCTCGTGCTCGGGGTGCGCGGTGTGATCGGCGTGGACATCACCTTGTTCGGGCCGAATCGTCCGCTGCACTCGGGGCACTACGGCAACTGGGCCCCCAATCCCGGCGTCGCCATTGCGCATCTTGTCGCGTCCATGCGTGATCGGGATGGACGGATTCTGATGGCCGGATTTCACGACGATGTCCGCGCGCCCACCGCGTCGGAATCGGCGGCCGGACGTGCGTTGAGTGCGACCGATGATTCACTGCGGCGCTCGCTCGGCCTCACGCGCACCGAGGCCAGCAGTGCGCCGCTCGGTGAGCGCATCATGCTGCCCGCGCTCAACGTGCGCGGATTGCGTGCCGGTGCGGTGGGCGGGCAGGCGGCGAACGCCGTGCCGACGTCGGCGAGCGTATCGATCGACTTCCGGCTCGTCCCCGATCAGTCGCCGACTCGGCTGCGGTCGGTGGTGGACGCGCATCTGCGCGCGCAGGGGTACGAGGTGCTCACCGACGCGGCCGAGGCGGCACGGCGCCCCGATCGCGAGCGGATCGCGCTCGTCGACTGGTCGGACGGGTATCGCAGTGTCCGCGCCTCGTTCGATGCGCCGGTGACGTCGGCCGCGCTCGAGGTGATGCGGGGAACCTATGGGCGGGAGCCGTTCGTTGCGCCCACGTTGGGTGGCTCGCTGCCCCTCTTTCACTTCGCAGACGCGTTCCCGGGAGTGCCGTTGCTCACGGTTCCGACGGTGAACGCGGACAACAGCCAGCACGCCCCGAACGAGAACCTGCGCGTGGGCAATCTCTGGGACGCGATCGGGCTGGTGGCGGGGTTGGTGACATCGTTGGACGCCGTCTGGCCGCGTCCGATCCCCTGAAACGGCGGCGGGAGTCGCCGGGAGTCGCATGCCTCGCCGGTCCCCCAACGCCAAGGGCGGTCGCGCCACCACGCCGAGTGAGCGCGCGGAGAAGATCTGCGCGCGCTGCGGACGACCGTTCAGTTGGCGTCGCAAATGGGCGCGCGACTGGGAGCAGGTGCGCTACTGCAGTGACCGGTGCCGCATGGGCAAGGCCGCGGGCGACCCACCCCAGGCGTAGCCGGCAGCTGGACGGCAGGGCTGGGTACGCGAGCGGGTTGGCGCCGCGTGCGTCTCGCGGTGGGCACTTCACTGTCACGACGCTGGCCGGCGTGTGACGCAGGGATTCCCTTCCGTTCCCGAAGACGACAGGATGCAGTGTGCGCGCGTTCGATCCCTCCGCCACGCCCGATGATCTGCCGGGCGCCACCCCGCCGCCGAGCCGGTCGGGGGGCGGCGTTCGCTCGCCTGGGTCGGCGCCGTCGCCCTCGGTCCCTGACGAGCTGGTGATTGGTCGGGTGCCCCTCGATCGCGAGGGGCCGTCCCTCGACGACACACCGCCCGCCGGGTGGCCGGCCGATGTGGCGTATCCGCCCACCGGTCGTGCCTGGGACCGCGCCGCGCGCTACGGACATCGCCCGAGCCCGATCCCGAGTGATCACACAGGCGAAGTCGACGCGCTGCGTCGTATTGCGCGCTCGCTCGCCAGCGGTCTCGATGCGGGTACGGTGCTGCGCGTCCTCTGCGACGCGGCCATGGAGCAGGGGCGCGCGAGTGGCGCGATGGTGGCTGAGGTGTCGGGGGAGGGTGGGCACTTTCTCGCGGCGCGCGGCGTCGTTGCCGACCTGGCGGGGGGGGCGTTCCCGTTGGCAGGCTCGGTCACGGCGCGCGTGTGGGCCGAGCGACGCACGGTGGCCGTCGAGACGATGCACGAGAGTTCGCCCTTCTTCGAGGCGCTGCTCGGGTCGCGCGGCGTGGGGCCGGCGCTCGTCGTGCCGCTCATCGCGCACGACGCGATCCTCGGCGTCCTCATCGTGACGCGTCGCATCGACACCCCGCCGTTCGACGCGAATGATGAGCGGCGGCTCTCGACGATCGCCGACCTCGCGGCGCTCGGGCTCTGGAAAGCCCGCCTGCTCGAGGAGGCACGCGCGGCGGATGCGGCCAAGACCGGCTTTCTGGCCACGCTCTCGCACGAGTTGCGCACGCCCATGGCGGCCCTCGAGGGATACGGCGAACTGCTCGAAGATGAGATTCTGGGGCCGCTCGTTCCCGCGCAGCGCGATGTGCTGGTGCATCTGCGCGCGGTGAGTCGGCACCTTGGCTCGCTCATCGAGGAGATCCTCACGTACGCGTCGCTGGAGGCGGACCGTGTCGTTCCGCGGCTGGCACCGGTGCGGGTGGAAGAGTTGCTCGACTCCCTCTACCCGTTTCTGGCGCCGCTGGCGCGCGAAAAGGGACTGGTGCTGCGCCTGCACGCCGATCCGGATCTGCCGGTGGTCGCGACGGACGAAGATCGAGTACGCCAGGTGCTGCTCAACCTGGGGACGAACGCGCTCAAGTTCACCGACGCCGGCGAAGTGTCGATCGAGGTGCAGCGCGGTCCGCAGGGGCCCGATGACGAGCCGACGGTTCTGTGCAGCGTTCGCGACACGGGGGTCGGTATCGCACGCGAAGACCTCGCGCGGCTCTTTCGTCCCTTCACGCAGGTGGATGACGGCCCGACGCGTCGCCACGGTGGTACGGGCCTCGGCCTGTACATCTCGCGTCGCCTCAGCGAGCTGCTCGGCGGACGCATCATCGTGGAGTCCACGCCGGGCGTGGGCTCGACGTTCACGCTCGTCCTGCCGGTTGGCGCCTGAGACCTGGCGGTCCGATCGTGGACCGCGTGGCGCTGGACGCAACTGACTCCCGCTCGCGCGCGTTCCCGCGCATAGATTACGGGGTACCATGCGCCCCCAACCCACCATCACGGCGTTCAACGACGGCGTCATTGCCGAACAGTTCGAGCGCTATCAGCAGGACCCGTCCAGCGTCGACGAGAGCTGGCGCCAGTATTTCCGCACGGCCGCCGCGTTGTTCGCGAATGCGCCGTCCTCCTCGCCGGCACCGACCGCAGGTGATCGCGCCGACGTTGCGTATCTGCGCAAGGTGGCGGCTGCCGCCCAGCTCGTGCAGGCGATCCGCAACTACGGCCACCTCGCCGTGCAGGTCGATCCGCTCGGGTCGCCGCCGAGTGGCGCCATTGAACTCACCCCCGAGTTTCACGGCATCACCGAGGACGATTTGCGCACCATTCCGGGGCGCGCCATCGACGATGAGCGCTTCGAGAATGTGACGGCGTACGAAGTCGTCGCCCGCAAGCGCGAAGTGTACTGCCAGAACTTCGGCATCGAAGTGTGGCACATCGAAAACGACGACGAGCGCAACTGGTTCCGCGCGCAGTTCCGCAGCGGCCATCTCACGCGCCCGCTCACGCCTGACGAGAAGCGCGCGATTCATCGGCGCCTGTGTGAAGTCGACGGCCTCGAGCGATTCCTCGGTCGCGCGTACACCGGCTACAAGCGCTTCTCCATCGAAGGCACCGATGCGCTCGTGCCCATTCTCGACGAGATCATCGCGGAATCGGCGCAGGCAGGAGCGCGTGAAGTGGTCGTGGGCATGGCGCACCGCGGCCGACTCAACGTGCTCACGAACGTCATGGGCAAGCCGTACGAGGCGCTGTTCAGCGAGTTCGAAGGGCGCCCCAAAGGTGGTGGTGAAGCGGGCACGGGTGACGTGAAGTATCACCTTGGCTTCGAGAATCAGCGTCGTCTCTTCGGACGCGACGTGATGCTGCGGCTCGTGCCCAATCCGTCGCACCTGGAAATCGTGAATCCGGTGCTCGAAGGCGTGGCGCGCGCGAACCAGCGCGTGAAGGGCGCCACGCCGGGCACGCGTGACGAACTCAGCGTGGTGCCGGTGTGCATTCACGGCGACGCGGCGTTCGCTGGTGAAGGTGTGGTGGCCGAGACGTTCAACATCTCGGCGCTCAACGCCTATCGCACGGGTGGCACGATTCACGTCATCGTCAACAACCAGGTGGGCTTCACCACCGATCCGTCGGACGGACGCAGCACCTACTACGCCTCCGACACGGCCAAGGGCTTCGAAGTCCCGATCTTCCACGTCAATGGAGACGACGCGGAGGCGTGCATGAAGGCCGTGCGGCTCGCGTGCGCGTATCGCACGCGCTTCCGCAAGGACGTGCTGATCGATCTGGTCGGCTATCGCCGTCATGGGCACAACGAAGGCGACGAGCCCACGTACACGCAGCCGGCGCTCTATCAGCGCATCAAGGCGCATCCCACAGTGCCACGCGCGTGGGCGAGCCGCCTCGTGGCCGAAGGGGTAATGACGGCCGCCGAGGCCGACGCGGTCGAGGAGCAGGTGATGTCGGCGTATGCGGAGCGGCACGCCGCGTTCAAGCAGACGATTGCCGCAAGCGAAACACACCAGCCGTGGCCGGAAGAAGACGTGCCGCGTCAGCGCCCCGTGGAAACGGCGGTGCCGGGCGAGCGTCTCGTCGCGATCAACGACGCGCTGCTGCAGTGGCCGGCCGATTTCACGCCGCATCCGCGACTCGCCAAGCAACTCGAACGTCGTCGCGAGGCGATGGGCCCCGAGGGCGGCATCGATTGGGGGCACGCCGAAGCGCTCGCGTACGGCTCGCTCGTGAGCGAGGGGATCTCGGTGCGCCTCACGGGACAGGATGCGGAGCGCGGCACCTTCTCGCATCGGCACGCGGTGCTCAACGATGTCGAGACGGGACGCAAGTACGCGCCGCTCGCGCATCTGCCAGGGGCGTCGGCGACGTTCGAGGTGTACAACTCGGCGCTTTCCGAACTCGCGGTGATGGGCTTCGAATACGGCTACTCGGTGGCGGCACCTGATTCGCTCGTGTTGTGGGAAGCGCAGTTCGGCGACTTCGTGAACGTCGCGCAGCCCATCATCGACCAGTTCCTCGTGGCGGACCGCGCCAAGTGGGGCCAGGACTCGGGGCTCGTGCTGCTGCTGCCGCATGGCTACGAAGGGCAGGGGCCGGAGCACTCGAGTGCACGCCTCGAACGCTTCCTGCAGTCGGCGGCCGAAGGGAACATGTCGGTGGGGTATCTCACGACGCCGGCGCAGTACTTCCACATGCTGCGGCGGCAGGCGCTGCGCCGTCCGCGTCGTCCGCTGGTGCTGATGCAGCCCAAGTCGATGCTGCGCCTTCCGCAGGCCGCGTCGCGACTGGTCGAGTTGGCGAGCGGTGGCTTTCAGCCCGTGCTCGACGATCCGATCGCGTCGCAGCGGCGTGACGAAGTGCGGCGCCTCGTGTTCTGTTCGGGGAAGGTGTACTACGACATGGCGCTCGACGAGAAGCGCAGTGCACAGGTCGCACTCGTGCGCGTCGAGGAGCTGTATCCGTGGCCGCACGAGGAGATTCAGCGCATCGTCGATCTGTATCCGGCGATCGAGGAAGTGGTGTGGGTGCAGGAGGAGCCGCGCAACATGGGCGCCTGGACGTACGTGCAGCCGCGCTTGCGGGTCTCGGCTGGTGCTGCGCTGGGTGTGCGGTACATCGGACGTCCCGAACGGGCGAGTCCTGCGGAGGGATACACCAATGTCCATCAGGCGGAGCAGGCCCGGATCGTGGCGGCGGCACTCGGTGTCGCCGATCTCGCGAGCGAACCGCTCGCCGAAGCGCGCGCCGGCTGAGTGTGACGGTGCGTGCTGCATGTGAAGGGATCTGCGCAAGCGCCGCGGCTCGTGCCGCGGCGCTTGTCGCTTGGATGGTGGTGTCGACGGGGGTCGCTGGTGGCGTGCCTGGTGCGCGTACGCTCGCGGCGCAGTCGCCGCCAGCTCGTCCCGGGACAGCGACCGCCGGTGTGCCCACCCCGTTTGCGATGCCGATGAGTGTGGCACCGGCAGCGGGTGCGCCCGAGCGCCCGTTGATGTTGCCGTCCTCACTTGGCGCCGAAGCGCTCGCCGCCAAACTGCGTGGGTTGGGGACGACGGCGCGTGTACTCATGATCGCGGCGCATCCCGACGATGAGGATACGAATCTCATCGCGTGGCTCGCGCGTGGCCGCCACGTGGAGACCGCGTATCTCTCGCTGACGCGCGGCGACGGTGGGCAGAACCTCATCGGCGATGAGCTCGGCGACAATCTCGGCACCATTCGCACGCAGGAGCTCTTCGCCGCGCGTCGTCTCGATGGTGGACGCCAGTATTTCACCCGCGCATTCGATTTCGGCTTTTCGAAGAACGCCGATGAAACGTTCACGGTGTGGCCGCGTGATAGCGTGCTCGGCGACATCGTGCGCGTGGTCCGCGCGTTCCGACCGCACGTCATCGTGTCGGTGTGGTCGGGCACGGAGCGCGATGGGCACGGCCACCATCAGGCGGCCGGCTTGCTGTCGCGAGAAGCATACGACCGAGCGGTTGACACGCTCGGCTTTTCGGTGCACACGCACGGACTGCCGTGGGCGCCGGCCAAGTTCTATCGCGCGTCGCGCTTCGCAGCCAACGAGATGACCTGGCGCACGAACGTGGGCGAGTATGATCCGCTTGCGGGGCGCAGCTACGCCGAAGTCGCGGCGGAGAGTCGCAGTCAGCATCGTTCGCAAGGATTCGGTTCGTTGCAGCGACGCGGGGCGTTGTGGGATTACTTGCGGCGCGAAGCAACGCGCGTGGATGCGCCAGCCAATGCGCTCGACGAGACGGGGCTGTTCGACGGTATGGACACGTCGTGGGCCGCGCTGTCCGCACGCGCGCCAACCGACGCGGTGCGCGCGCTGCTCGACAGTGTGGCCCACGGGATGCGCGAGGCGCGCGCGCTGTACGTGGCGAACACGCCGGAAACGGTGGTCTCGCCGCTCGCGCAGGCGCTGCGGCAGGTGCGCGCGGCCCGCGATGCACTCGGTGCGCGTCCGCCGATGCTGTTTGCCGCGAGGCCGGGGTTCACGGCGCCGCTGGTCGGTGCGTCAGGCCAGCGGTTTCTGCAGCGCGTCACGGAGAGTGACGGTCGCGCGTTCGACGTGCCGGGTCCTGTTGGCACCTACGCCGATCCCACGCTCCGCGATGCGCTCACGCTCACGGAAGAACGTCTGTCCCGAGCGCTCGTACTCGCCGCCGGTGTGGCGGTCGAGGCCACGGCCGCGCGTGTCCTGCTGCCGGCGGCCGAGGCCCGCAAGCGCGATGTGCCCGATACCCTCGATGTGCGGGTGGCCGTGTACAATCGCGGTCGCGAAACCGTACGTGTCGTGGGGGCCGGCATCAACCAGTACGCACCGCTCGACAGCGCGCTGGGTGTGGCGCCCGACAGCAGTGTGTCGCTCACCCGCGTCGCGCGAGTGAACCTCATCACGATGCCGTGGTGGCGCATCAACGGCCGAGAGGGCGGCTTCTTCCGCGCGAGCATCGATGCGCGCGATGATGTGGAGCGACAGGCCCAACTCGAGCCTGCCGCCATCGTGCGCGTCGCGATTGCGGGTGTTCCGGTCGACCTGCATGTGCCGGTCGTTCGTCGCACCGCCGATCCCGTACGAGGTGATGTGCGTGAAGCGGTCGCCGTCGTGCCAGGCGTGACGATCGGTCTCGATCGTGCGGTGGAATACGTGCGCGCCGATGCGACGGTGGAACGGCTCGTGCCCGTCCGCCTGCTTTCCGCGTACCCCTCGCCACAGCCGGTGACCGTGCAGCTCACCGTCCCTGATGGGCTTACGGTCGATTCGCTTACGCGCGAGCGTACGCTGCAGCCCGATGTACCGCTCACGGTCACGTTCCGCGTGCGTGGTCGCCTGCCCGCCGGAATGCACGAACTGCGCGCGATCGCAACGCATCGTGGTGTGCACACGTCGGCCGGCTACTACACCATCCGCTACGACCACATTCCACCGCAGCGCAGCTACGGCGCGAGCACGCTGTATCTGTCGGCGGTACCCGCCACGGTGCGCGCGGGTGTTCGCGTGGGCTACGTCGCGGGCGTGAGTGACGATGGTTTCGCGGCGCTGCGCGCGCTCGACGTTCCGACGGAGCTGCTGCCCGCCGCGAGCATCGGCTCCGCCGACCTGTCGCGTTTCACCACCATCGTGCTCGGCCCGCGTGTCTATCAGGTGAGTGATGCGCTACGCGCGGCCAACGCGCGATTGCTGGCGTGGGTGCAGGCGGGTGGCACGCTCGTGGTGCAGTACGGGCAGTTCGAGATGGCCGAGCCCGGCCTCATGCCGTTCCCTGTGCAGTTCACGCGTCCCGCAGCGCGTGTCACGCGCGAGGATGCGCCCGTGACGGTGCTCGATGGCTCGGCGCCGCTGCTGTCCCGTCCGAATCGGGTGAATGACAGCGACTGGCAGGGGTGGGTCCAGGAGCGAGCGCTGTACATGCCGAGCGTGATCGATCCGCGCTACCGCACGTTTCTGGAAATGCGTGATCCTGACGAACCTGCCAACCGTGGCGCGCTGCTCGCGACGCCATACGGGCGCGGGCTGTACGTTTATACCTCGTTGGCGCTCTTCCGGCAGTTTCCCTACGGCGTGCCCGGTGCGGCCCGCCTCCTTCTCAATCTGGTCAGTGCCCGAGGGTCGGACCTCGGTGCCCGCTGACGCACTGCCGCAGGCGACGCCGCCTATGCCCACTTCTCCCACCACGCCGCAGACGTTTGCGGCACGACTCCGCGCCGAGACGAGCGGACACGGCACGGCGTGGATCGCGCTCGGTAATGGTCTCGGGACGACGCGTTCGACCTGGCGGCACGTGTTGCCCACACTGGAGCGCGTCGCGCGCGTGCTGCGCTACGACTACGTGGGCACCGTGCAAGGCGATGAGCATCAGTGGGATCCGCGACGCTACGCGTCGCTGCATGGACTCGCGGACGATCTGCTTGGTCTCCTCGACGAACTGAATCTCCCGCCGATCACCTGGATCGGCCACTCCGTGGGGGGCATGGTCGGCTTGCTCGCGGCCGTCGCCGCGCCGTCGCGCTTTGCCCGCCTCATCCTGCTCGGCGCGTCACCACGCTACGTGAACGACGAGAGCTATCACGGCGGCTTCACCGCAGAGGATGTCGATATCATCGTGGCCGCGGCGAGTGAGGATCTGCATCGCTGGGTGAGTGGCTTCGAACCGGTCATGCTCGGCAGTGCGAGTCTTCCGTCGCACGCCGAAGCGTTTACCGCCCACCTGCAGTCGGTGCGGCCGGACATCGCGGCGCAACTCGTGAGCATGGTGTTCAAGGGGGATCATCGCGGCGTGCTGCCGCGCGTGGCCGTGCCCGTCGACGTGGTGCAGCTCGAGGACGACGCGACGGTGCCACACACGGTCGCGGACTTTCTGGTTTCGCAGCTGCCGCAGGCACGCCTGATCCCACTGCGCGTCCGCGGGCCGGTGCCCCATCTCACCGCACCCGAAGCGACGGCGGCGTTGCTGCTCGAACTGCTCGAGGCGGCCCCATGAGCACGACGCGTCATGGGGCACGAGCCGAGGACGTACAATGAACGCGTTGCTCACGACATTGCTGCAGCCGCTCGCGGTCGATGACGCGTGGCTGCTCGCCCCGGAGGCCGACGATGGGACGGCGACCGTGCTGCTCGGCACCGCAACGCCGCCAACCGTGGCTCGCGTGCTGCTGCCGCACAGTGTGCGTGAGCTGCCGCCCGGCGCGGTGCGGACGAGTGACGACGTGGCCTCGCTCCGACTGCCGAGTGCGTTGGCGTCGGTGTTCACCGCAGTCGCTCCGTCCACCAGCGGTACGCTGCCCACCACCACGCGGGCGGATGCGGGTGCGCGCGTCGCACGGACCGATGTGACGCACACCAGCACGTTCGCTGCGTGGCGCAGCGCGGCGGGCGAATCGGTGCTCCTGCTGGCGTGGCGCGACGCGGCGATCACGGCGCAGTCGCTGACGCCGCTGCTGGCCCCGCTGTCCGCGTCGCTCGATGAACTCGCGCGACTCGCGCAGCGAGCCCAGCAGCTCGATGCGTCTCGCGAGCGACTCGCCCGCGCCATGCACGGACTCCCGAATGGTGTGGTCCTCGTGGATGGTGCGCTTGGCGAAGCCGCGCTCAACGGGGTCGCGCAGGCGGTGCTCGCATTGCCGCGCGAGTTCGTGCCGGTCGCCGAGCTGGCCGCGGCGCGCGCGGCGTGTCGTGCGGCGAGTTCACCCGTCGATCGCGACGATCTCGCGGATGCCCTCGGTCGCCGGCGTGAGGATGGGGAAGAGCACGAAGTGTGGGCGCTCGCCGATGCGGGCGACGATGCGCTGGATGGCCATCGTTGGTGGCGCCTCGATGTGATGACGCTACGCGATGACGATCCCACCTCGCGTCTCTGGCATCTGGTGGACATCACGGCACGCATCCGCTCGGCGCGCGAGCGACGGGATGCGCACGCGCGACAGCGTCATCTGCAGGCGAGCGAAGCCGTGTCGCGTCTCTCGGCCGGCGTGGCCCACGACTTCAACAACCTGCTGGCCATCGTGCGTGGCAGCCTCGATCTCGTGGCCGATGACCTGCCTCGTGATTCCGTCGACGTGCGCCGCGCGATCGAGGCCAGCGATCGCGCCGCCGATCTGACCAATCGCCTGCTCGCCTTCAGTCGGCTCGACGTACACAACCCCAGTGCGCAGCGACTCGACGACATGGTGCGCATGGTGGCGTCGCGCCTGCTTGGCCGTGACGACACCGATCGTCTGCGCCTCGAACTCACCACGCCCGGCGTGTGGGTGTTCGTCGATCCCGATCAGCTGCGACTCGCGCTGCTGTCGCTGCTCGGCAGTGCGCTCGAAGCGACGGCATCGCGTCACGCGCCCGTGGTGGTGCGTACGCGGCGTCGGCACACGCACCCGCTGACGGAGACCAACGGTCGATCGCCGCAACGCAGCTGGGTGGGCGTCGTCATCGAGGACGATGCCGAGGAGTTGCCCGGACACCTGCAGGACCGGTTGCGTGATCCGTTGCTCGAGGATCGGCCGATTGCGCTCGGCAATGGATTGCAGTTGGCGGTCGCGTCGATTCTGGTGCATCGCGCGGGCGGGTTCTTCGAACTCGAGCGCGAGGATGCCTGGCACGAGCAGCCTCGTGGGCTCAATCGCGTGACGGCCTGGCTCCCCGTGATCATCGGCGTGCCGGATCAGGAATCGGAGGTGCCGGAGGTTCGTGTCGAGCCGAGCGCGAGCCGCCGTGTGCTCGTGGTGGATGACGAGTCTGGAGTGCGTGATGTGCTCGGGCGTCTGCTGACGCGTGCGGGGTACGAGGCCGTGCTGGCCAGTGATGGTCCTGAAGCGCTCGCGCTGCTGGAACGTGGAGAGCGGTTCGATTTTCTGGTGAGCGATTACGCCATGCCGGGAATGAGCGGACGCGAACTGCTCGAGTGGGTGGCGACGGCATTCCCACGCGTCCGGCGTGTACTGATGTCCGGCTTCGCGGAGGACGCAGACGTGCGAGCCGGCGTCGTGGCCTCCGGTGCTCGCTATCTGCCGAAGCCCTTCACGCTGGCGGCGGTGCGCGCGGCGCTCGAAGGGTGAGCGCCGGGTCGTGCGAGCTCAGTCACCGGCGCCCAGCAGATCGGTGGCCCGACGCGCCAGCAGCGTGCGCAGCAGCGGCGGCTGGTACTGACGTGTCACACTGATCGCGTAGAACTCCTCGAACAGATCGGGAACGGCGCAGTACTCCTCGAGCACGCCATCGCGGAGCTCATCGCGCACCACGACGGCTGGCACCAGTGTGACCGCCGACAGTTCGCGCGAGAGCACACGCAGCATGGCCATGTCGTCGGCTTCGGCGATGATGGTGGGACGCAGCCCACGCTCGTCGCAGAGTACGTCGAACTGTGTGCGAAACTCGTGATCGCGTGTGGGCAGCAGCAGGGGCACGTCGGCCAGCTCGTCGGGGAAGCGAAAGGCGCGTGATCGCCTGGGGCCGAGCAGGCTGACCTGTTGTCGCGCAATGCGTCGGCTGCGCCACGCGTGGTCGGCGTCTTCAGGTACGCGACGATTCGAGAGGACGACATCGAGCGTGTGCGCCCGCAGTCGCGCGAGCAGCTCGGCGAGTGACCCCGACTGCAGGGCAAGTGCGAGCGACGGGTCCTGCAACACGGGCGCGAGGAATGCTCGTTGGAAGTTGCGCGAGAGCGTCGCCACCGCGCCCACACGCAGCACGTGGCGCTCTGCTCGGCGCCCATCACGCAGTGTGCCGACCAGTTCATTGCCGGCGGTGACGATCGTGTCCGCGTAGTCGAGCGCGATGCGGCCGGCCTCGGTGAGCTCCAGCCGACGTCCGCGGCGTTCGAAGAGCGGCTGCCCGAGCTGTTCCTCGAGCTGGCGGATCTGGGTCGAGAGTGCGGATTGAGCCACGTGCAGGCGCTGGGCGGCCCGTGTGAGGTTCCCCTCGCGGGCGACGGCCCAGAAGTAGTGCAGGTGGTGGTAGTTGAGGCGAGCCGCCGGTCCGGTCATGTTCGTTTTCTGTGAACGTTCTGACGCAAAATATGTATTTTGACGAACGACCGGGAGGGGCGAGTTTTGGGACGTCCCTCACCGGAGTGTTCATGACCCGTCTGTTCGGCCTTCCGGGGCTGCTGCTGGCCCCCGTTCTCGCGCTGCTTGTGGCGCCGCGTCCCGACGCGCTCGTGCTCGTCATGCTGGCGCTCGTCACGTTCATCGGCGTGGTCATCCACCGCTACGCGCAGCGCTACCTCGACGGCCAGTCGAACGCGTCGCGCTTCCAGCGCTGGTTCTTCGCCACGATTCTCGCGACGTCGCTCCTGGTGACCGCGGGTGATCTGCGCTGGCTCGCGCTGGCCTGGACCGCCTCGAGCCTCTCGCTGCATCAGCTGCTGCTGTTCTTCGGCGACCGGCGACCGGCGCAGCTGGCGGCGCACAAGAAGTTCCTGCTCAGCCGCCTCGCCGACGTGAGCATCTACACGGCGGTCTTCCTGCTCGGTCGGGCGTTCGGGACGTGGGACATCGCTTCGATCGGCGCACAGGTCACGACGCTGAGCACGCTGCCCGCCGCCGTGCACGCGGCCGGTTACCTGCTCGTGCTTGGCATCGCCCTGCGTTCGGCGCAGCTGCCCTTCCACGGCTGGCTGATCCAGGTGATGGAAGCGCCAACACCAATCTCCGCGCTGCTGCACGCGGGCGTGGTCAACATCGGCGGTTTCGTGCTGCTGCGCCTCGCGCCGCTCGTGGAAGCCCTGCCCGGCATGCAGCTCGCGCTCGTGCTCGTTGGCGGCACCACGGCCGTGCTGGCCGCGCTCGTCACAATGACGCGTGTGAGCATCAAGGTCGCGCTCGCCTGGTCAACGGCGGCGCAGATGGGCTTCATGCTGCTCGAATGCGGGCTTGGCGCATGGGAGCTCGCGCTGCTGCATCTCGTCGCGCACTCGTGCTACAAGGCCCATGCCTTCCTCGGATCGGGTGGGGTCGTGGCCACGCATGTCCAGCGCTCGCTCGCCGCGCCTGCAGCGCGCCCGACGCTTGCCCACTGGACCTTCGCACTGTTCGGTGGCGCTGCAATCGCCGCGCTGGCGGGTGTGCTGGCCTGGCCGACCCTCACGACCGATCCGCGCGCCTGGATCGCCGTGACGCTGCTCGCCCTTGCTCTCGCGCCCTTCTTCGTGCGCATGCGCGCTTCACTCCCGACGCGGATAAACCTGCGCCTGCTTGGCGCGGCCAGCCTCGTCGCCGCGCTGTACACGCTGTGGCACACGGCCTTCGCGGCGCTGCTGCCGCGCGAGAGCGCCGCGCCGCCGATGTTCGTGGTGTTCGCGGCGCTGGGCGCGTTCCTCACGCTCTTCGCGGTGCAGGTCCTGGTCGCCACGAAGCCGCACACCCAGACCGCGCGTACGCTCCACGCCTGGGCGTTCGCCGGCTTTCACCTCGATGAACTGTTCACCCGGCTGACCTTCCTCGTCTGGCCGCCGCGCTACGTGCGCAAGGCGGAGACGGCGACGCTCACAACGCGCGCCACCGTCATCGAGAGGGCTGCCTGATGTCGGCCACACTTCTCGCCCCGGAGTCTCGTCCGATGACCCGTGAGTCCGTGCGTTCGGCGATCACGACGGCCTGCGCGCGCGTCGCGCCAGCGTGGCCCCTCGACCGTCTGATCGCCGTCAACCCGTGGTGGGGCTTCGTGGACGCCCCGATGTCCGAGGCGGCCGCCGAACTCGGCGCGCTCTCCGGCGCGCGCTTCACGATGCCGCGCAGCTGGTTCCGCGCGCAGTTCAACGCCGGCCGACTCACCGAAGCACACGTGCGGCGGGCGCTCGCGATGCGTGGCGACGCCGGCGCAGCGCCGAGTGTCGAGGATGTCATTCAGGCGCTTCGCGCGGCCGATGACCCGACCTGGCCCGTCGCCTCGCTCATGCCCGACGTGGTGGACGCCACGCGTGACACCGTGCATCACTCGAGCTGGCGCGAGTTCGTCGTCGATCACATCAGTCACGCGTGTGGTGCGTGGTTCGGTGACGGGCAGGCGACGTGGTCCGCGACGCGTGACGAGGGGCTGTATGGCCTGTGGCGCACGATGAGTGCGCAGGATGCCGGCGTGCGCCTGCTGATGGGGCTGCGTGGCTTCCGCACGACCGTCAATGAGTTGCCCGCCGATCCCGAGGACACCATCGCGCTTGTCTTCGAGGAGCTGGGCGTGCCGGCGTCATCGCAGGCGGCGTACGCGACGGCCTTGCTGTTCAGCGTGTCCGGGTGGGCATCTGCCTGTGCGTTCCAGCGGTGGGAGGCGCGCCTCGCCGGCCGTGACGACGCGCAGATCGTGCATCTGCTCGCTGTGCGCGCGGCGTGGGATCTCGTGCTCTACCGCACGAGTGGTGCGCCTGGTCTGACCGCTGCGTGGGCGGCGGCGCGTCGGCGTTGGAGTGGTCTCGCCGATGCCGTGCGCTCGGCGCAGTCCATCGACTGGGTGCTGCAGCACGCGAGTGAGCTGGCGTATCAGTCGTCCCTCGTGCCGTCGTTGTCAGGCGTGCGCGAACGGCCGACTGCGGCCGCGGTGCAGGCCGTGTTCTGCATCGACGTGCGATCGGAGGTGATGCGCCGCGCGCTGGAAGATGCGTCGTCCGACGTGCAGACACTTGGCTTTGCCGGATTCTTCGGGCTACCGATCGCGTACGACGCCGCGCCCGGCGTGAGCCGCGCGCAGCTGCCCGGCTTGTTGTCACCCGCCATGGTGGTCACCGATCACGGGCGCGATGCGCAGGCGCAGCGTGGCGCGCGTGTCGATCAGGCGACACTCGCGGATACGTGGAAGCGCTTCACGACGACCGCGGCGTCGGCTTTCACGGCGGTGGAAGCGACCGGACTCACCGCCGCCGTCTCGCTCGCTCGGCGAACCCTCGGTGGTGGCGACGGTAGCAGCGATCCGCTGCGAGGGGAGTTCGCCGCGTCGGCAAGCACGCTCTCGCCGCGCCTGAGCGCGTCGACTGCCACGGGGGAGCCCATCCCGCTCGCTTCGCGCGTCGCGCTTGCGGCCGGTGTCTTGCGCGCGATGAGCATCACGCAGCAGTTCTCGCGACTGGTCGCCCTCATCGGGCACGGTGCCACCACGTGCAACAACCCGCAGGCAGCCGGGCTCGCGTGTGGTGCGTGCGGCGGACAGAGCGGTGAAGTGAATGCACGCGCGCTCGCCGCGCTGCTCAACGATCGCGAGGTGCGCACCGCGCTCACGGCCGAAGGACTCGACGTACCGGCCGAGACGCACTTCCTGCCGGGCGTGCACGAGACCGTGACCGACACGATCACGTTCTTCGATCTGGGTGACGTGCCGAGCACGCACATTCCTGACGTGCAGTCGCTGCAGCGGGCGTGCGAGACGGCGGCGAAGACCGCGCGTCGTGAACGTGCCCCGCGTCTCGGACTGTCGGCGATGCTCGATCAGCCCGACGCATTGGCCCGCGCGCTCGGCAAGCGGGCCGGTGATTGGTCGGAGGTGCGACCGGAGTGGGCGCTCGCGCGCAATGCGGCGTTCATCATCGCACCGCGCGAACGCACCAGGGGCGTGCACCTCGACGGGCGTTCGTTCCTGCACGAGTACCGCTGGCAGGAGGACACGACGCACGGCGTGCTCGAACTGATTCTCACCGCGCCGATGGTGGTGACCAACTGGATCAACCTGCAGTATCACGCGTCGACGGTAGACCCCGATCGCTTCGGCAGCGGCGACAAGGTGCTGCACAACGTTGCGGGCGGCAACGTGGGCGTGTTCGAAGGCGCAGGTGGTGACCTGCGCATCGGTCTCGCGCGGCAGTCGGTGCACGATGGACGCGAGTGGATGCACGAACCGCTGCGCCTCTCGGTGTTCGTGGAAGCGCCGGCACCGATGATCGACGGCATCATCTCGAAGCACGCGGTGGTGCGGCAGCTCGTGGAGCACGAGTGGCTGCATCTGTTCCGCATCGATCCGGCGGATGGGCTGCTCTACCGCCGGACGCGCGCTGGTTGGTGGCCGTTCGACGCCGACTGATTCAGCGTTTGGGGTGCGCCGCGAAGAACGTCCACATTACATCGGTGGCGTTCAGGGCACGACTCGGTCCGTCGGCGCGCAGGTTGCCACGCTGTCCGCCGGGCCAGGCGTGTCCGTTGTCCTCGATGAGATAGAGTTCAACAGCGCGCCCTGCCGGGCAGCGGTACACGGTGTGCTGCACCACGCCGGATCGCGTGGTTGCGGGCGTGCGATCGCACCCGTTGACCGCTGCCCAGTACGTTCCCTGCTCGGCGACGGGCCGCGTCGCCATGTCATCGAAGCCGATGGCTCCTCGTCCCGTGCCACCACCCTGTGGCGGAATGAGTTCGTCCTTCGCGCCGTTGAAGGCGAGCACCGCGACGGGACCGGGCGCCGGCGCTTCGTCGCCGAAGAGCGCGCCCACGACCGGCGCGATCGCGGCAACCCGGTCGGGACGTTCGCGTGCGAAGCGATGGCTCATCATCGCACCGTTCGACATGCCGGTCATGTACACGCGCGTCGGGTCGATGGCATACTGCGCGGCGATCGCATCGAGCATCGCGACCAGAAAGCCCACGTCGTCGACCTTCTCTTCGAGCGCGTAGGCGCAGCAGTGGCCGGCGTTCCACGTGCGCAGCGGTCCACGGCGACTTGTGCCGTCTGGATACACGACGAGAATGCGTTCACGCTCGACCAGCCGCGTGAAGCCCGTCATGCGCTCGGCGTTGTCGGCGCTGCCGCCACCGCCGTGCAGGACGACCACCACGGGCAGTCGTTCGTTGGGACGCACGCTGCGCGGCGCGCGCACGGTGTAGGTGCGCGTGCGACCGCCGTGCTGCAGCGACTGCTGGGCATTGGCGGAACTCGTCGGTGTGCGTGCGCCTGGACGCTGCGCGTGAACGTCCGGAGCGGCCAGGGCGAGCAGGAGCGTGATGGCGCGCAGGGCACGCCCCGGTACGAGACGAACAGGCATGGGAGCCTCATCGGTGATGGCGGACTGAGCACCTCTTCCTGTAAGTCGACGCCGTCGGAGGCGGGCCGTTAACGAGGCGAAGGTCCCGCGCTCGGGGGCGCGGGAAGTGATGCCGCGATCGTGTCCGCTGCGTGACAGTTCACGCGCGTTGGTCGCTCGCCTCCGCTGTGCGCAGCACGCGTTGCACGACCGCTCCGACCGTGAGCCCCTGTCCCACGATGCTCAGACACACGATCACGTAGGTCACGGTGAGGATCAGCGAACGGTATTCGCTGGGCGGGAGACTGAGCGCGAGCGCCACGGAAATGCCGCCGCGCAGGCCAGCCCACGTGAGGATCGTGAGCGTACCGGGTTGCGCCGCCACACGCCGTCGCATGACGACGAGTGGCAGACCGACGCTCAGCCACCGCGCGAGCAGGACGATGGGGAATCCGAGCAGCCCTGCCACCAGAAATGACGTCCGGAAATCCACGATCACGACTTCGATGCCGATCAGCACGAACAGCACGGCGTTCAGGAACTCGTCGATTAGTTCCCAGAACTCGTCGAGGCGCTCCTGCGTGACGAGCGACATCGCGGTGGCTCGGCCCGTTGAACCGATCATCAGGCCGGCCACCACCATAGCGAGCGCGCCGGAGATGTGAAGCCGTTGTGCAAGAGCGTAGCCGCCGGTCACGACGGCCAGCGTGAGCAGGATCTCCAGCTGGTACTGATCGACGCTACGCATCATGCGGGTGGCCAACCAGCCGAGCAGGCCACCAAAGGCGAGCCCACCGCCCACTTCGATCGCAAACAACTCCGCAATGTGTACCGCCGTCGCACTCTCGGTGCCGGCCGCGAGCCCCACGAGCACGAGGAAGAGCACCACGGCGACACCGTCGTTGAACAGGGACTCGCCGGATATGAGCGCGCTCAGCGACTTCGGCACACCCACCTTGCCGAGAATCGCACCGACCGCGATCGGGTCGGTCGGCGCAATCAGTGCGCCCAGCACGAGACACCATGCCATGGGCACCGGGAAGCCGATGGAGTGAAAGAGCAGCCACATCGCTCCCGCCACGAGTGCAGCACACATCACGACGCCGAGTGTCGCCAGCACGGCAATCAGGCGTGCATGCACCCGCAGCTTGTCGATGCGCATGTGCAGGGCACCCGCGAAGAGCAGCGCACCCAGCATGCCGTTGAGCAACGCGTCGTCGAACTCGAGCGACTCGACAAAGCGCGTGAGCTCGGAGAGGTCGAGGAGTCCAGCTCGCCCCGCCAGCACAATCCCCAGCGAGCCGAGCAGTGCGAGGATGAGCAGACCGATCGTCGTGGGCAGCTTCACGAACCGATAGTTCGCCCACGAGAGCGCAGCGGTGGCCGTGGTCAGGACGGCCAGCAGTTCGAAAAGGGTCATGCGAGACTGAACGCCGATCTGCGGTCCACCGGGTCCCGCGACGGGCGGACGCTACGCCAACATCCCCGCCAGACTCGCCGACATGAACGCCGCCAGATTGCCCGCGATCATCGCGCGCAGTCCGAGCCCCGCGATCTCCGCCTTGCGTTCGGGCGCGAGGCCACCAATGCCACCAATCTGAATCGCGATCGAACTGAAGTTCGCGAAACCGAGCAGCGCGTACGTGAGAATGATGACACTGCGCGGCTGCAGCGCTTCACCCGCACCGAGATCGGCCCCCAACTGTGCGTACGCCACGAACTCGTTGAGCGTGGCCTTGATGCCGATGAGACTGCCCACGTACGCGGTGTCTTCCCACGGTACGCCCATCACCCACGCCAGCGGACGCAGCAGCACGCCGAGCATGCCCTGCAGACTCAGCTCGGGATAACCCAGCAGTCCTCCAGTCCAGCCCAGCAGGAAGTTGAGCAGCGCGACGAGCGCCACGAAGGCCATCAGCATGGCGCCGACATTGATGGCAAGCTGCACACCCTGTGACGCGCCGTTCGCCGCCGCTTCGATCACGCTGCTGTCCGCGCTGTCCTTGCCCACATGCCAACAGCGACGTGTCGGCGACACGGGCTCGGCATCACGCGTCGCGGCCAGCCCGGCACTCGTAACCGGGACCTCCGTTTCCGGCAGCAGGATCTTCGAGAGAATGAGTCCAGCCGGTGCGTTCATGACACTCGCGGCGAGCAGATGGCTCGCGATCCCCGGGAAATAGCCCGACAGCATCCCCACGTACGCCGCAAGCACGCCTCCCGCCACGGTCGCGAAGCCACCCACCATCACGGTGTTGAGTTCGGAGCGCGTCATCGTGTGGACGAACGGCTTGATGAGCAGTGGTGCTTCGGTCTGCCCGAGAAAGATGTTGCCCGAGGCCGAGAGCGTCTCGGCACCCGAGGTGCCAAGCGTCTTCTGCATCACGTACGCGAGTCCTTTCACGATCAGCTGCATGATGCCGAGGTAGTACAGCACCGACATCAGCGCCGAGAAGAAGATGATCGTGGGCAGCACGTTGAAGGCGAAGAACGCTCCGGTCTGCGCCACGAACGCGGTGCCTTCCGCCGCCGTCCCGCCATTCGCCGGAACGACCGGCACCGTGCTCTGCACGAGATTGCCGAACACGAAGCGTGCGCCCTGCTCCTGGAAGCCAAGCAGTCCGGTGATGGCCTGTCCGACGCGCTCGAACAGTGCGCGACCGAACGCGGTCTTGAGCACCAGCACGCCGAACAGCGCCTGCAGTCCGAGCCCCGACAGCACGAGGCGCCAGTTGATGGCGCGTCGGTTGTAGGAGAGGGCGACCGCCAACGCGAGCATGGTGGCGATACCAAGCAGGCCGACGAGTCGCTCGGCGAGCGGTGTGTCGAGGCCGGCGCGCGCGCTGTCGAGGCGCTGGGCGGCGTCTTGCAGGAGCAGAAGTCCGCGGGTGACGATCACGGGCGGGCAGGGCAGAAGGCGGGGAGAACAGCGGTTGCGGCAAGCTACAGCCCGCGCCGCGTCATGTCATCGCTCTCCGGTGCGTGTGTCGGGAAAACCCCGTCGCGTCAGTGTTCGGGCCGGATAGGTTCCCAGATGCGGACGGCACCGCGCCGAACCGCATCTGCGGCGTCGCTCGACCCTCGCCCGAACCAGGAAGGCTTCATGACTGCATCTCCGACGACGATTCGTGTTCTTGTGGCCGAGGACGATGCCTCCGCCCGGGAGACGCTCGTCGCTCTGCTCAGCTCGCTGGGCTACATGGTGGTGGCCGAAGTGGCGACCGGGACCGAGGCCGTGCATCAGGCCGCGCACCTGACGCCCGACGCGGTGCTGCTCGATGTCCACATGCCCGGTGGGGCGAGCGGACTCGATGCGGCGCATCAGATCACGCAGGGGACGCCCGGCGTCGCCGTGGTGCTCTTCACCGGCGATGCGACGCTGTCGCTCTCGACCGATGACGCGCTGCGTTCGAGCGCCGTGGCACTCCTGCCCAAGCCGGTGCCACCTGCCACGCTCGACGCCACGCTCCGCCTCGCGGTGGCGCGTGCGCAGGAGCTGCTCGCCGCGCGGCAGGAGGCCAGGCAGGCGAAGGATCAGCTCGAGGCGCGCAAGCTCATCGAGCGGGCCAAGGGCATTCTGATGCGTCGCACGGGCAGCTCGGAGCAGGAGGCGTATCGCATCATGCAGCGCACCAGTCAGGACAAGTCGGTGCCCATGGTGAACATTGCGCGGGCCGTGATCGACAGTGAGCCCGGCATGCGCGCCAGTTGAGGCGCGACGCGACGCGCGACGTCAGGGGGCCGCAGCTGCGGCACTCGGCGTCGCGCGTTGTGCGATGCGCGCGAGATCGCGGGCGAGCAGGAAGGTGAGCGCGACCATCGCCGCTGAAATCAGAAAGGGCGACACCTGTCCGATCCGATCGTACGCCGCACCGAAGATCACGGGGAACGCCACGCGCGAGATGCCGCCGTAGGTCTGCTGCACACCCATGTAGAGACCGCGCTTGCTGGCGTCGATCACGCGTGACAGCAGCGCGGTCACACATGGGAACGTGAACGCCGTGCCAAGTGGCAACAGACCAACGGCGATTGCCAGCAGCGGAATGTTGGGGGCGAGTCCCATCCCCAGCAGACCGGCCGTGAGGAGTGACAGCCCGAGGCGCGCGAGTCGTGCTTCACCGAACCGGTCCACGAGTGCGCCGAGGAACAGCGCGCGCGTCACCACCGAGAGCACACCCATGTACGTGAAGAAGTAGCCGATGGACGTTTCCGTCACGCCGAAGCGCCAGCCAAGAAAGAGCGCGAGGATGGCCGTGGTCCCCTGAAAGGCACCGATCGCGATCGCGTAGATCAGGATCAATCGCGATGTCGCCTCCTGCGGATGCGCGACCACGGCGAGCACCGCCTCACGTGACGTGCCCTTGACCGCAGGCGCCGCCCGTTCGTGCGCGGCGCGTGGCTCCACGAGATAGCGCCACACGAAGGCCATGTTGACGAGGCACATGATTGCGGCCACCAGCCCTGGCCACTCGGCGCCGAGTGGCCGCAGCCACGCGCCCATCGCGGGGCCGAGAGCAACGCCGGCGTTGGTGGCGGCACTCAGCCAGCCGAGCGCACGGGCGCGGTCTTCGGGGCGCGTTGCGTCGGCCACATACGCCTGAATCACACCCACGGTGCCGCCGCCTGCTCCCTGAATGAGACGCGACACGAACAGCAGCCACAGCGAGTCGGCGAAGGCGAATACCACAAACGCGATCGCCGAGGCAAACAGGCTGATCATGAGTGCGGGTCGACGCCCGTGCCGATCGGAAAAGCGTCCCCAGAATGGCGCGCTGAGCAGCTGCGCGATCGAGAACGACGCCACGAGCAATCCGACGATGGTGCCGCCCGCGCCAAGCTTCTCGGCGTAGAACGGCATCAGCGGCAGAATCATGAGTACGCCGAGCATGTCGACGAACGCCGACACCATCAGGATGACGAGCTTCCCCGTCGCGTTCCCTGCGGTGTCGGCGTTCTCTCCGGCGGCGCCGGACTGCTGCTGCATCAGCCGACCGTGTGGGTCGGTATGGTCACGACGAGGATCAGGAGAGCGGCTTGTAGCGGTAGGCGACGATTCCCGCCCCCTTGCCCTCGAGGCGCACCTGCTTGCGATCGCCCTTGGTGATCGGGGCCACCGACTCGGACGCGGTCGACACCACATTGCCCGCCTTGTCGAGGAACTCGACTTCGAGCGCGTTGGCCTTCGGCGTGCCGGCGTTCCCCTCGAGCGTGATCGCGAACGTCGCCGACTCCGCGTTGCGCTGGAACTCGTCGACCGTGACCTTCACGCCAAGACTGTCCGCCTTGCCGCTGTAGGCGATGAGCGAGTCGGTGAACTTCTTCTTGTCTGCCGGCGCCGTGGCGGCCTGCAGCTTCCCCTGATACGCGTAGGCGAAGAGGTTCCAGGCGTCGACGTTGTTCGGGTCGAGCGTGACGAGCTTCTCGAGCGGCTTGAACATGTCGTCGTAGCGCTTCTCTTCGTACAGCGCGGCGGCGAGGTTGCGCAGCGCGTCGCGCTGGTTGGCGTTCTGCGCCACCGCGGCGGAGAAAAGCGTCACGGCGTCCGCATTCTTCGCGGCCTGCGAGGCCAGCACACCACCCATGGCCAGCTGGTAATCCGCGAAGGCATCGGGCGTCGCGAGCATCGGCGCGTAGATGGCCGGAATCTGATCGCTCTGCCCCAGCGTCGTGTACGCCTCGGCGAGTCCCTGCATCACCGTCGAGGCATCCTGCGTCGTTCCGTAGTCGGCGAGGAACTGCTTCATGGTGGCGACACCCGTCGAGAGCAGCGTCTTCTGCTCGTCGCCGCTGAGCGTGCGCGCGTGCTGCAGCTCGTACAGCCCCTTGTAGAACATGCTGCTCTGCCGGATGTCCTTGTAGGACGAGTCCGTGCCGGCCGCTTCGATGGCCTGCCCCCAGTACTTGATCGCTGCCGGTACGTCGTCCTTGCGCTGGGCGACGATGCCGAGCACCTGGTAGGGGTACGGATTGTTGGTGGGCAGCAGCGTGACGGAGTGCTGCGCGTAGATCGCGGCCGAGTCGAGGTTGCTGCTCGAGAGATCGAGCGCGCGACGCGTCATCTGCAGCCAGCCTTCGTTCTGGCGGAAGCCCTGGATCTGCGCGGCGCACGACGGTGCGCCTTCGACGACCGCCTTGAACGCGAGATCCGCGGCCGAGACGAGGTCGATCGCCTCTTCCGGCATGTCGATCGCGCCGAGTGCCCCGCGCGTCGTCTGCAGCGGCTGACCTTCGACGCCGATCCAGTAGCCGAGCGCCTGCGCGTACAGCATCTGGTAGCCGAGGGGGTTCTTGCTGCGCCACTTGTCGGCCTTGTTGGTGAGCTCCTTCATCGTGTTTCGGAGCGCCGCCTGCTTGGCGGCCGGATCGGCGGCCGTGGCAACGCGCTGCAGCGCGAGCGACGCGACGAGCATTTCCTTCGGCTGGTTCGTGTCGACCTCGCAGGCCGGGCCGACGCCACCGGGCTGCGCGGACGCGGCAGCGGCCAACGAAAGGGTCGCGACCGTGGCCGCAGACAGCGGAAGCAGGCGCGCCGCAATGCGGCGGGACGGGCGGGTGACTGACATGTCGAAACGTTCTCCTGCCGAATTGGGCGGGTGGCACCGACGCGGTGCCGTGGTGATCTTGAAATCTATATGACCGAACGGATCCGCACCCGGTTCCTCGTGGTGGGCAGCGGCGTGGCCGGCCTCCACACCGCATGGCGTGCGGCTGCGCACGGCTCGGTGATGCTGCTCACCAAGCGCTCGCTCTTCGACTCCGCCACCGCCTACGCACAGGGGGGCATCGCCGCTGCACTCGGCGCGGGCGACAGTCCGGCCTTGCACCGCCGCGACACGCTGGCCGCCGGCGCCGCGCTCTGCGACGCGGCCGCTGTGCAGGTCCTGGTCGAGGAGGGTCCGGCCCGCGTGCTGGAGCTCCAGACCGCGGGGGCGCGGTTCGACCTCGCCCCCGATGGCTCGCTCAAGCTCGGTCGCGAAGCCGCGCACTCGCGGCACCGCATCGTGCACGCGCAGGGCGACCAGACCGGTGTCGAGGTGGCCCGCGCGCTCCGGGCCAAGGTGGACGAAGACCCGAACATCGACGTGCGCGAGTTCGCGCGGGTCCTCGAACTCATCGTGCACGAGGGTCAGTGCGCCGGCGTGCGGGTGAGTCTCGCGGGCCAGCCGGTCGAGATCCTGGCGGACGCGACGGTGCTCGCCACCGGCGGGTGCGGGCAGGTGTTCCGCTACACCACCAATCCGCAGGTGTCCACCGGCGACGGCTTTGCCATCGCCCATCGCGCCGGCGTTCGGCTGGCCGACATGGAGTTCGTGCAGTTCCACCCGACGGCGCTCGCCACAAGCGAGAACCCGCTCGCGCTCATCTCCGAAGCCGTGCGAGGGGAAGGCGCGGTGCTGCTCAACGCCGAGGGCGAGCGCTTCATGGTCAAGCGGCACCGCCTCGCCGAACTCGCCCCTCGGGACGTGGTGGCGCGCGAGATCTTCCGCGAGCAGCAGCGGAGCGGTCAGGTGTTTCTCGACGCGCGCCACATGGGACGCCGCTTCAAGACACGGTTCCCTGGGATCACGGCGCTCTGCGCAGCCCGCGGCATCAATCCGGGGCGGCAGCTCATTCCCGTCACGCCGGCCGCCCACTACATGATGGGCGGCATCGTGACCGACTTGCGGGGTCGCTCGAGTCTGCCGCGACTCTACGCCGTTGGCGAAGTGGCGCGCACTGGCGTACACGGTGCGAACCGCCTCGCGTCGAACTCGCTGCTCGAAGGGCTCGTGTTTGCCGAACGGGTGGCGCGCGACCTCGAGAGTACCCCGCGTCGTTTTCCGGTGCCACGCGCGCGCCGCTGGGAGGTGCCGCCGCTCGAGGATCGTGGGGCCGCCCAGGTGGCCGCCGACGAAGTGCGGGCGCTCATGTGGGAGCACGCAAGCATCGCCCGCACCGCTCGCGGCCTGCGCACCTGCCTCAAGGCGCTCGACGCGGTCGAGGGGCGTCTCCCGGCGGGCGCCACCGAAGAACGCAACCTGCTCGATACCGCCCGCCTCATCGCACAAGCGGCGCTGCTGCGCAAGGAGTCGCGCGGCGGGCACTTCCGAAGCGACTTTCCTACGCGTCGTCGCGACTGGAAAGGGCGCCAGATCACCTGGTGACGACGACTCCGCGTTGATTCCCTCCGCCGCCCGCGACCTGCTCCGTGCCATGACCATTCTCGAAGCTCATCACGATCCCGCGCTGCACGAGGCCATTCGCAGTCTCGCGCGCGAACGCAATGCCGTCATTCTCGCGCACAACTACGAACGGCCCGAAGTGCAGGATGTCGCCGACTACGTGGGCGATTCCCTCGGCCTGTCGCGCGAGGCGGCCAAGACGGACGCCGACGTCATCGTGTTCTGCGGCGTGCACTTCATGGCCGAAACGGCGGCCATCCTGTCGCCGCAGAAGACCGTGCTGCTGCCGGACATGGCCGCCGGCTGCTCGCTCGCGGCCACGATCGACGCCGAGCAGTTGCGGGCCTGGAAGGCCGAACATCCCGGCGCCGTCGTGGTGTCGTACGTGAACACGACCGCCGAAGTGAAGGCCGAGAGCGACTACTGCTGCACGAGCGGCAATGCGGTCGATGTGATCAACGCCATTCCGCCCGAGCGCGACATCCTGTTTCTCCCCGACATGTTTCTCGGCGCGCACGTGCGGCGTGTGACGGGTCGCGCCAACATCCATGTGTGGATGGGCGAGTGCCACGTCCACGCCGGCATCGACGTCGACAACATCAACCGCATGCGCTCGGCGCATCCGCGCGCGGAGTTTCTCGTCCACCCGGAATGCGGCTGTGCCACGTCGGTGGTGGAAGCCGTATCGGCGGGCGCGATTGCGCGTGAGGGGGCGCAGATCCTCTCCACCGAGGGGATGATCAACCGGCCGCGTGCGTCGTCGAACGATACGTTCATTGTCGCGACCGAGATCGGTATTCTGCATCGACTGCGTCGCGAGAACCCGGGCAAGCACTTCATCGCGGCCAACGATCGGGCGCAGTGCGCGTACATGAAGGTGACCACGCTGCCCAAGGTGCTGACGGCGTTGCAGCGCCTCGAGCATCGCATCACCGTGCCGGCCGACGTGGCGGCGCGCGCGCGCACGGCCATCGAGCGAATGGTGGCCATTGGTGGCACGCCCGCGACAAGTCCCTTCGGCCCGAACGATCCCGGCGAATGAACGCCTTCCCGCTCGACGCGGCAACGACCGAGGCGCTCGTCCGTGCCGCGCTCGAGGAGGATGCGGCGTTTCACGACGTGTCCACCCTCGCCACGGTGCGGTCGGATCGGCATGTCCGCGCGCTGCTGGTGGCGCGTCGTGACGGCGTGATTGCCGGCACCGCGCTCGCCGCCGCCGCGTTCCACGCGCTTGATCCGCATGTGGCGGTGCGCGTGGATGCGCCCGATGGCACCGCGGTGCGCGCCGGCGACGTCGTGCTGCATCTCAACGGACACGCGCGCGCGCTGCTGTCGGCCGAGCGCGTGGCGCTCAACTACCTGCAGCGACTGTCGGGGGTGGCAACCCTCACCGCGCGCTTCGTGCAGGCGGTGGCGGGCACCGGTGCGCGCATTCTCGACACGCGCAAGACGACGCCTGGGTGGCGGCGCCTCGAGAAATATGCCGTCGCGTGCGGCGGCGGCGAGAATCATCGCCTCGATCTGCGCAGTGCCGTGCTCATCAAGGACAATCACCTCGCCGCGATCGGCGGCGATGTGGCGGTTGCCGTGGAGCGTGCGCGAGCGATCGCGGCGCCCGGCACGTTCGTGCAGGTGGAGTGCGACACGCTCGCCCAGGTGGACGCCGCGCTCGCGGCGCAGGCCGACAGCGTGTTGCTCGACAACATGACGCTCGAGCAGTTGCGTGACGCCGTCGCGCGCTGTCGTGGACGCGCCATCACCGAAGCGTCCGGTGGCGTCACGCTCGATACCGTGCGCGCCATTGCCGCGTGCGGTGTGGATCGCATCTCGGTGGGAGCGCTCACGCACAGTGCGCCGGCGCTCGATCTCGCGCTCGACTTCGATGGTCTCTGACTGTCTGCTCCGGATTCGCTCATGCCCGTTCGCGTTCCGCTCGTGACCGACCCCGCTGCCCGCGTGCTGCTCGATGGCATCGTCGACTACGCCGGCCTGTTTCCGCCCGCTGCGCTCGACATGCGCGACGCGGTACGACACTACGCGCGGTATCGTGGTGGCGAGTCCGGCTGGTTGCTGGGACGCTTCGTGTGCGGTGTTGCGCGACTCGACGAGTTCGAGCAGGCCGCCGAGCCACTGCTGCCGCGTGATCCCGGCGCGCTCCCGTGGCGGATCGCCGCGGTTGGCACGCATGACGTGGTCGCCGATGCCGACGCGATCACGCGCTTCAACGCCGCCAACCGCTGGAGCGCTGATGAGTGCAGTGCGGTGATCGACGCGGTCGAAGTGAAGCTGTCGTCGGCTGATGACGTGGCGCGCATCGATCGCGCCTTCGGTGACGACGTGATCGTGTACTGCGAAGTGCCCGCCACGGGGGATCTGCGTCCGATCATCGAGACGGTTGCGCTGGCTGGACGCCGGGCCAAGCTGCGAACCGGTGGCACCGTGCCCGACGCTTTCCCCGACGCGGAGCGCGTGCTGGACTTTGTGCACCTCTGTGTGGACGCGCGCGTGCCGTTCAAGTGTACGGCCGGCCTGCACCACGCGTTGTGCGGGACGTATTCGCTCACGTACGCGGCCGATTCGGCGCAGGCGCCCATGTACGGATTCCTCAACGTGTTTCTGGCGGCCGCGCTGGCGGCGCAGGGGGCATCGCGTGACATCACGGGCGCGATGCTGCAGGAGTCGGAACCGTCGTCGCTCACGTGGCATGAGGAACATCTCGCGTGGCGAGGACAGCGCCTCGATCGTGTGCACCTCGCGCGTGTGCGCGAGGAGGTCGCCATCGCGTTCGGTTCGTGTTCGTTCACCGAGCCGGTGGGTGAAGCGCGCGCGATGGGGGTGCGATGAGCGGCGCGATGTCGCCGACGGAGCGTGAGGCGCAGCGAGCGTTGGCGCGCGCGGAACTGGCCCCCACACTCGATCCGTCGCGCCGCAGCTGGGTGACGAGTGCAAACGTCGCCGATGCGGACTTCCCCATTCAGAACCTGCCCTTCTGCGTCTTCACGCACGCGGGTCAGGCACCGTGCATCGGCGTGGCGATCGGTGATCAGCTCGTGAATCTGGCGGCACTGCACGCCAGTGGGGTGTTGCATGATCTGATCGCCGCGCCGGCGTGTACCGCGTCCACGCTCAACCCACTCATGGCGCTGGGTCGTGACGCGGCGCGTGCGTTGCGCGTGCGCCTCTCTGACCTGCTGCGCAGCGACGCTCCGGAAGCGACACGCGCGCTCGTGTCGTCAACGCTCGTCGCACAACGCGACGTGTCGTACGCCTTGCCCGCCACGGTCGGCGACTACACCGACTTTTACGCCTCGGTGCATCACGCCACGAACGTGGGACGGCTCTTTCGTCCCGACCAGCCGCTGTTGCCCAACTACAAGTGGGTGCCGATCGGCTATCACGGTCGCGCGTCGAGCATCGTGGTGAGTGGCACACCGGTGCATCGCCCGAGCGGACAGCGCAAGGGACCGCAGGACGACGTGCCGAGCGTCGGGCCATCACGATCGCTCGACTACGAGCTGGAAGTGGCTGCGTGGATCGGGGCCGGCAACGCCCTCGGCACGAGCGTGTCGCTGGCCGATGCCGATGCGCATCTCTTCGGGCTCTCGCTGCTCAACGACTGGAGTGCACGCGATCTGCAGGCGTGGGAGTATCAGCCACTCGGTCCGTTCCTCGCGAAGAACTTCGGATCGTCGGTGAGTCCGTTCGTCATCACGCTCGACGCGCTCGAGCCGTTTCGGGCACCACTGGCGGCGCGTGCGGACGGTGATCCGGCGCCGATGCCGTATCTCACCGATGCCGACGACGCGGCGCGCGGCGGCTTCGCGCTCACGCTCGAGGTGTGGCTGCGTTCGGCGCGCATGCGCGCGGAGGGTGTGCCGGCGGTGCGCCTGTCGCAGGGCTCGTTCCTCGACCTCTACTGGTCGCTCGGCCAGATGCTTGCGCACCACACCGTGAACGGGTGCAATCTGCGCCCGGGCGACGTGCTGGGGAGCGGTACGGTCTCGGGTCCGGTGCCGGGCAGTCAGGGGTGTCTGCTCGAACTCACGCGACGCGGCGCCGAGCCGCTGTCCCTCCCCACGGGCGAGACGCGCGGCTTTCTGGAGGACGGCGACGAACTCACGCTCTGCGGCCACGCCGCGGCGCCTGGCGCGGTACGCATCGGTCTGGGCACGTGCACGGGTGTGGTAGGGTAGGACCGCAGGCGGTCCGGACCGACTGCTGGACAGCCTGGCCTGATCGCGGTAGGCTACAGGGACGCGTGGCGCACCCTCCTGCCGCGCGGTCGTCGCGGTGCTCCCCTCCTGCCCGGGACCATGTCCGCTCAACCGCCGCTCTCGCGGCTCATCCTGCGTGGCCTCAAGTGGACCGTGCTCGGCGCGCTCATCGCGGCTGGCATCGGCCTGCTGGCGTTCGTGCCGGGTGAACTCATGGCCACCGCGAGCAGTCCGCAGGGCTCGCACGTTGCGTGGCCGCTCGCGCTCGGCGTGTGTGCGGTGTGCGCGCGCGCGGGTGCCGTGGCCGGATTGATCGCGTTCTTCCTCAAGCGATCGCTGATGGGTGAGACGGCCGACCCGATGCTGCAGGCCACGCGACCGGGCGAAGCGCGCGTGCCGGCGACACCGCCGCGATAATCCGTTCTCGGCAGGCGTGGCGCGCTGGTGCACGCGCCATCACGCGTCAACATCGCAGGAGCCTTGGGGGTATTTTGGGGCACGTGGTTTCACCCCCAACTGCTCCCCGATGCGCTCCCCTGTTTCTGCTCGTGTTCTCGCGGCGCTGACCGCGCTCACACTGCCGACCACCGTCGCGCAGGCGCAGCCCGTCAACCGCTACGGCAACCCCGCTACGATGGCGCCCGCTCCCACGGGTGGCGACATCAGCGTGCGTGACCTCCAGATCCGCCTCTACCAGTTCGCTGACGACTCGATGCAGGGGCGGCAGGTCGGCCGCTTCGGTAATCAGAAGGGCACCGACTACATCGCTGCCGAAGTCCAGCGTCTCGGACTCATTCCCGCCGGCGACGACGGCACGTACTTCCAGGTGATGCCGTATCGCCTGCGCAAGTACACGGTGCACTCGCGATTGACCGCCAACGGCAATCCGCTGCGGTGGAATCATGATTGGGTCGCGGTCCCGGGCACGGCCGCGCCGCGACCGCTCGTGGATGTCGAAGTCATCTTCGGCGGGACCGCGGGCGACACCGCGTCGCAGATCAGCGCGGCGCAGGCGGCGGGGAAGCTCGTCGTGCTGCTGCCGGCGGCCGGAAGCCGTGGCGCGGGTACGGTCATGCAGGAGCGTGCGTTCGGTCGTGGCGCGGGCGGTGGTGCGCCTGATCGCTTCGCCTCGGCGGCCGCGATTGCCACGGTCGATCTCGACGCGCTCAACATGGCGCAGCGCATCGCGCTCAACGAGCCCACGGTCGCGTCGCAGGCGGGCGGCGGACGTCGAGGGCCGGCTGGTGCTGGCCCGGTGGATTCGCTCGCGCTGCTCAAGCAGCAGCTCGCGCAGTTGCAGCCGCAGGCCGTCTTGCGCATCACGCGCGACGCGGCGGCGCGGCTGTTCGCCCGGACCTCGCTCGACGGCTTGGCGCCCGGCACGTCCGGCGGTGTGGTGAATGCGCTGCTCGACTATGTGGAAGTGCCCACCAACTACGGACGCAACGTGGTGGCGATCATTCCCGGCAGCGATCCGGTGTTGCGCAACCAGTACGTGGCCGTGGGTGCACACAACGATCACGTCGGGTTCGCACCGCCGGTGGACAAGGACTCGCTGAAGGCGTTCAACGATCAGCGCATCAAGTGGATGATCGCGAACAACATGCAGCAGCCCACGATCGAAGTGATCCGCTCGTTCCGCGTGAACATGGACAGCATCCGCCGGGTGCATCCCACCCCGCGTCTCGACAGCGTGAACAATGGCGCCGACGATGACGGCTCGGGGTCGATGGCGGTGCTCGAAATCGCCGAAGCGATCATGGCCATGCCGGTGAAGCCCAAGCGGTCGACGCTCTTCGTCTGGCATACAGGAGAAGAGGCCGGTCTGCTCGGGTCGGCGCACTACGCGCGGCACCCCACGGTGCCCATCGACTCCATCGTGGCGGCGCTCAACGTCGACATGATCGGTCGCGGTCGTGCGGAAGATCTGCCCGGCGGTGGCGACGATTACGTGGGCGTCGTGGGCTCGTTCTTCGATTCGAAGGACCTCGGCGAAACCGTGCAGTCGGTGAACAAGAAGCGTAGCAAGCCGCTCGTGCTCGACTACAAATTCGATGATCCGATCGAATGGGCGGGCTACAACAACATCTACGGCCGTAGCGATCACATCAACTACGCGCGTCAGGGCATTCCGATTGCGTTCTTCTTCACCGGTCTGCATGGGGACTACCACCAGCGCACCGACGAAGCGGAGTTCATCGACTACCCGCACTACACGAAGATCACGCAGTTCATCAAGGACCTCACCGTCGAGGTGAGCAATGGTCCGCGCCCGAAGCTGAACGGCACGAAGCCGCTCAAGCCGAAGGTCATCGGCTGAGCGCGCACATGACACAGCGTGGCGGCGACGGCGCGCAGGTCGCGATCGACTTCGGCATCAGCAACACCGATGCCGTCGCGCGCGTGGACGGGGCACTGCATCGATGGACGCGTCCATCGGACGGGGCGCCCAATGCCGATGTGGTGCACGAGATCCTTCGCGGTGGCGGCGTGCCGGCGCGTGATGTCGCGCGGCTCGCCGTCACCGGCGGTCGCCACCGCGCGCTGCCGGCGGTGATCGGTGCGCTGCCGCTCGTGAGTGTCAACGAAGTCACGGCCATCGGGCGCGGCGGGCAGGCGCTCGGCGCACTCGTGCGCGATGCGTCCGCGCCGCACGCCTTGGCGTTCGACGCCAGCGCGCACGCGGTGCCCACGCTGGTGGTGAGTGCCGGCTCGGGGACTGCGGTCGTGGCCGCGCGCGCCGACGGCTGTCGCCACATCACGGGCACCGGCGTGGGCGGCGGGACGCTGCTTGGTCTGGGTCGGTTGTTGCTCGGCACGACCGATCCGATGGCGATCGACGCCCTCGCCCTGGCTGGCGACCCGAACGGCGCCGACCTGAGCCTGCAGGACGTGGTGCTCGGCCCCATCGGGGCGCTGCCGCCGGACGCGACGGCGGTCAACTTCGGCCGCCTCGCGCGGCAGACGGACGCGGCGACGCGCGAGGATCTCGCGGCGGCGCTGGTCACGCTCGTGGGGCAGGTCATCGCGATCACCGCGATCAACGCGGCGCGCGCCGAGCAGCTCGAGCACGTGGTGGTGATCGGACACCTCACGGACATGCCGAGCTTCCGGGCGGTGCTGGAGCGGGTGGGGGAGTACTACGGCATGCGCCTGTTGCTCCCCGAGGAGGCCGGGTACGGGACGGCGATCGGCGCATTGCGTGAGGCGGTGGCGGCGTGATCCGTGCTGTGCTGATTGCGGCGCTGGCGCTCGCATCGGTGCATGGTGGCGCATTGACGGCGCAGGGAGCATCGTGCCCTGTGGCCAGCGACTTCGCCTGGCAGCCGCAGCTGCCGCGGGCCGGGACGCTATTCCGGGTCCACCTGCGCGGTGATCCGCGCGGCGTCACGACGGCGCAGGTCGCGGGTGAGCCGCTCCATTTCTACGCGTCGGGTGACTCCGTGGTGGCCTACGCCGCGATCCCCGTGGATTCTTCGAATGGTGTGATGCTGTCTGTTTTGTGTGTCGATGGAAATCGACGCGACGTCCGCATCGGTGCCAGGGATGGCGCATATCCACTCGAGCGCCTGCGCGTGGCGCCGCAGTTCGGCGCCCCGCCGGACAGTGCGCTGCAGGCCCGACAGCGGCGCGAGGCCGCGCAGGCGGCGGCGGTCTCACGGGCGGCGCATGAGACACCGCGTCTCGTCAGCGAGCCGTTCCTGGCGCCGCGTCCGTCACGCATCACCAGCGGATTTGGCGGGGGTCGCACCTTCAACGGGACGGTCACGAGTCGGCACATGGGCACCGACTATCAGGGTGCGGTCGGGGCGCCTGTGCGGGCCGCCAACCGCGGCGTCGTGCGCATCGTGGACGCGTTCTACCTTGGCGGGAACGTCGTCTACCTCGATCACGGGGCCGGACTGGTGACGGCCTATCTGCACCTGAGCAAGCACCGCGTGGCGGTGGGTGACACGGTGCAGCGCGGCGACATCATCGGCGAGGTTGGCGCGACCGGGCGCGTGACGGGGCCGCACCTGCACCTCATCGTGCGCTACGGGAACATCACGGTCGACCCCGAGAGTCTCATCGCCCGCCCCTGAGGGCGCCGCAGACCGCCGCGCGGTCGGGCACGTGGCCCGGCGCTCGCCCGTTCGTCCCTGAGCAGAGGGCAGGCACCACCGGTGCGCTCTCGCCGCGCGCCACCCGGTGCGCCGCACCCCTCACGGGTGTTGTTGCCGGGCCGTCCACCACGGACACGCGCCTTCACGCAACCGCCGGATCATGACGGACCTGCTCGCCGCGCGCAGCCAGATGGCGATGTCGCTCGGCTTTCACATCATCTTCGCCGTGGTCGGCATCGGCATGCCGGCGCTCATGGCCGCCGCCGAGTGGCGCTATCTGCGCACGGGGGATGCGCTGCTCAAGGAGCTCGCCAAACGGTGGGCGAAGGGCACCGCGATCATGTTTGCCGTGGGCGCTGTCTCCGGCACTGTATTGTCGTTCGAACTCGGGCTGCTCTGGCCCACGTTCATGGAGCACGCGGGCGGCATCATCGGCATGCCGTTCTCGCTCGAAGGGCTCGCGTTCTTCACCGAAGCGATCTTCCTCGGCATCTACCTTTACGCGTGGGATCGCATTCCGCCACGTGCACACCTGGCGGCCGGTGTGGTCGTGGCGCTGAGTGGCGCGCTCTCGGGCGCGTTCGTGGTGACCGCGAACGCGTGGATGAACTCACCGGCGGGCTTCACCATCGTCGACGGCGTGATCACCGAAGTGGACCCGATTGCGGCCATGCTCAATCCGGCCGCGTTCACACAGGTGCTGCACATGACGCTCGCCGCGTATGCGGCCACAGGCTTTGCGACGGCCGGCATTCACGCCATCGCGTTGCTGCGTCGCACGCCACATCGTGCGTTTCACCGGTACGCGCTGCACATCGGCCTGCTGGTGGGTGTGCCGGCCGCGCTGCTGCAACCGTTGTCGGGTGATCTTTCGGCGCGTCACCTGGCCGAGCATCAGCCGGTGAAATTTGCGGCCATGGAAGCGCATCATCACACCGGGCCCGCGCCGTTCGTGATTGGTGGTTGGCCCGATCCCGTCACGGGCGAGAATCGCTTCGCGCTCGAGATTCCGGGGGCGATCTCGCTGCTCATGACCGGCGATGCGTCCACTCCCATTCCGGGCCTCGAGGCGGTGCCGCCCGAGGACCGGCCACCGGCCGGCATCGTGCACGTCGCGTTCCAGCTCATGGTCGCGTGCGGTGTGGTGATGATGATCGTGGGCGCGTGGTCAATCTGGCGGGCACGTCGCCGACTGCGTGGCATTGGCACGCCTGTCGCAGATGATCGCCCGTATCTGCGCGCGCTCGCGCTCACCGCACCGCTCGGATTCGTGGCCGTCGAGGCCGGCTGGACCGTGACCGAAGTGGGGCGTCAACCCTGGATCATTCAGGGCGTGATGCGCACGTCGGAGGCCGTCACGCCCATGCCCGGGCTCGTGGTGCCGTTCCTCGGCTTCACGCTGCTCTATCTCGGCTTGTCGGTAGCCGTGGTGTGGCTGCTCTATCGCCAGATCCTCAAGACGGGCGTGGACAACGCGTGGCGTCCGGGGATCACGCAGGAACTGCCACTGCCGGCGCGACCGTGAGTGACATCATGCGCGCGGCTGGTGCGCGATGAACGCCGGCGAGTCGATTCTCACGCTGCCGCACGCCGTGGCCGGCGTGATGGTGCTGTCGCTCAACGCGTACGTGCTGCTCGCCGGCGCCGACTTCGGTGGTGGTGTGTGGGATCTCTTTGCGCGTGGCCCACGACGCGACGCACAGCGGAGCGCGATCGCCGACGCGATCGGGCCCATCTGGGAAGCCAATCACGTGTGGCTCATTCTCGTGGTGGTGCTGCTCTTCACGTGCTTCCCCAAGGCGTTTGCGCATCTCTCCACCGCGCTGCACGTGCCGATCACGCTCATGCTTGTGGGCATCGTGCTGCGTGGTTCGGCGTTCACGTTTCGCAGCTACGACCGACAGGACGACGCGGTGCAGCGTCGCTGGGGACGCGTGTTCGCGATCGCGAGCGTCGTGACGCCCGTGCTGCTCGGCGTGTGTGTGGGGGCGGTGGCGAGCGGCGCGGTGCCGATCGTGCCCATTGACGGTACGCGCACCTTCACCGAGGTGTATCTGCGCCCGTGGTGGACGCCGTTCACGGTGGCGGTCGGTGCGCTGGCGCTGGCCATCTTCGCGCACCTCGCCGCCGTGTATCTCGCGTGGGAGCGCGACGAACCCGCACTCAAGGATGACTTTCGAGTGCGGGCGCTCGCGGCGGCCGTGGCGGTGTTCGTCGCGGGCACCGCGACCATCGCACTGGCGCGCACCGAGGCGCCGCTCGTCTTTGAGGGGCTGACGCGCGGCACGGTCGCGCTCGGCATGCACACCGTGACCGCGATCGCCGGCCTCACCGGCGTATGGGCACTGTGGCGTCGGCAGTGGCTCGTGGCCGTGATCGCGGCGGCCGCGCAAGCGTCGTTCCTGCTCTGGGGGTGGGCCTGGTCGCAGTTCCCATGGCTCGTGCCGCCCTCGCACACCATCACCGAACTCGCGGCGCCGCGCATCACGCAGCAGCTGGTGCTCGGCGTGCTCGGTGTCGGGACGGCGATTCTGTTGCCGTCGTTCGTGTACCTCTTCCGCATCTTCAAGGGACGCGGCACGGTATTCGAGCGAATGGAGTAGCGCGAGGGCTGCGGGTAGCTTGTGTGCAGGATTAGGGGTATTGTCTCTAGTATCGACTCCTGTCCCGCGAGGTCACACAGTGTTGATCAGAGGAGCCGCGGTGTGGGCACTTTTTTTCGAGCCGCCTCCTGTTGGGTTATGAGCCGCGCCGCTGATTCGCTTTTTCGACAGCGCGTCTCTCGCAGAACCTTGCGCGTACTGCTTGCATTGCTTCTGTGCGACACGCCGTCGCTTGCCGTTGCGCAGAGCTCGACGTTCTCGCTGTCGGTAGGGCCTGTATTCGGACTTCCACTCGGCGCTCCCAATCTTCCGCCGGGGTTGCAGGTACATCTTGGGATCGAGCCGCGACGCGATAGCGCTCGCCGCAGCGGTCGGTTTGTTGTCGAGGGCGTGTTTCGCACGGACCTGAAGCACGACGCCGAGGCCGAGTCGCGCTCCGATCCGATTGGGCGAATGTTCGGCGGCGGTTACGATGTGCGATTGCAGCTGCGCGAGCGTGCCCTCGGACAGCGCCTCGGTCTGGGTGTCCGAACGTATGTTGGCTGGGGAAGGGAATCGTTTCCAGGAATCGTGCTGATCATGCCGCGTATTGGCTTGGAGGTTCCGTTTCCTCGATCCGCCGAGCGAGGTGGGGTCGAGATCGCGCTGCTCTATGCGCTGATCGGAAATCGAACTCTCAATCCACGTCCTTCGATCTACGCCGTGCCGGTCACGTTCAACTGGCGCTTTTGAGGTGCCGGTCGGGGACGTACAACGGCCGAATGGCGAGCCCGGGAAGCAATGGCCAGCGGGTTCCCTTGCTCGAAACCACGGTTGACCGAGGGGAGTGCGCTGAGGCTGCTCGATCTTCGGTATCGCCCTTGCGGTGACCACGGCCAGTGCTCTTGAAGCGCGTCGCGCGCTTCACGCTCCCGCTGGTCCGCCGGTGGTGCGCGCCACCACCCTTGCTCCCTCCGTCGGCGCGGGGCACATTCTGACCATGCGCCCCGACCTGATCCGCGTCATTCTCGTGGACGACCACGCCATTGTGCGGGCCGGCCTCAAGGCCATCCTCGCTACGGCCAAGGACATCATGGTCGTGGGGGAGGGCGGCAACGGCAAGGACGCCCTGGCCCTCGCCGAGCGTCTCGATCCCCACGTGATCGTCATGGACCTGTCCATGCCGGAAATGGATGGCCACGCCGCGACGAAGGCCCTCGTCAAGCAGGCCGCCGAGCGCGTCGTGGAGCCCGGCACGCCGCAGACGCGTCGTGTGCTCATGCTCACCATGCACAGCGAGGATGAGCACCTCGTGGGGCTGCTTGAGTCCGGCGCGGCGGGCTATCTGCTCAAGACGGTGGCCGAGCGCGAACTCGTGGACGCCGTGCGCACCGTCGCGGCGGGTGACGTGTACGTGCAGCCCTCTGCCGCGCGCGCGCTCGCCCGCGGGCTCGCTCGCAAGGAGGAGCACGCGGACGATCGCGCACGCTTCGACAAGCTCACCGAGCGTGAGCAGGTCGTGCTCAAACTGTTCGCCGAGGGCTACACGGCCCCCGAGATCGGGGACCGGCTGTCCATCAGCCCCAAGACGGTGGACACGTACAAGCAGCGCATCAACGAGAAGCTGCACATCACGCACCGCACCGACTACGTGAAGCTGGCGTTGCGGTTGGGGTTGCTGGCCGACACGCAGTAGTCCTCACTCGCGCCGGCGTACCACCGCGAGGGTATCCGGTCCGGGCGGATGATGATGGTGCGCCCCACCCAGCATCTCGCCCCACCCCATGCCGATGTGGCGACCGGTCTGGTCGTCGTGCCGCATCACGGCGCCGCGCGTGACGGTGGGTGTCGGGAATGCGGGCGTGAAGCCGACCGCCGGCCCGCCCTGATTCTCGAGCCCCATCTCGATCGACATCGTGCGCCACGCCGAGTCGGGCATCACGTACGATGTGTCGTCACGATAGCGACGCGCCGCGAGCATGATCTCCGTGCGCTTCTGCGCACGCGGCACGCTGTCGTTGGCGAGGATATCGCTGATGACGTCGTGCATGGAGTGCAGGTTGTCGAAGATGATCGCGATCTCCGGGTAGCGCGCGGCGAACGTCGGCGCGATGGCTGCCGTCATCGGCATCACGCGTGGCATGTACTCGGGCGCATCGGCGATCATGGCGCGGAACCGATCGGTTGTGGCGCGCACGAGGCGTGCCCGCTCGGTGTCGTCCTTCGCCACGAGCAGCGGCTCGTAGAGTCCCACCTGCAGCCAGTGATAGGCCCAGATGAGGCCGTTGAACCTGGGGTACGCCTTCCGGAACGCGAGCGAATACGGCATCTCCTGCATGAGTCGCATGCTCTTGGGCCTGAGACTGAAGGCCAGATCGCGCCGTGCGAGATACGCCGCCAGGATGCGACGCGTCTCGAGGTCCTTCGTGGCCTCATCGAGTCGCGTGTCCGACCAGATGTCGTAGACCTGTCGGTGCAGGATGTGCGCCCACTCGAACATGAGCTTCGCTTCCGGTGCCACGCGCGCGTACGCGGGCATGATGGCTTCTTCGGCCAGCGGAATCTTTGGTGGCGACACGAGCAGCCGCGTCGTGAGGTACCGGAACTCCTGCTCTTCGAGACGCGGTACGGCCTTCGCCTCGGGCAGCGTCCACAGCACCTCGTACAGAATGGCGTGCCCGTAGTCGAACGCGTTGAACATCTTCGCGGCGTCGGGGAACGTGGACAGGAACCGCCAGTTGAAGCGACCGCCGGGGTAGAACTGCTCGGCGGTGGTCACCCACTGCGCGTGCGCGGGCGACGCGACGAGTGCACTGCTGGCCAGCACGGCGCCGAGCCATGCGGCACGGCGACGTGCACACGATGAGAACTTCGAAATCATCGACATGGGAATCTCGGGGCTCAGAAGAGGCGACGACCGAGCGACAGCGCCATCGCACTGCCCACGGTGAACGACCAGGGCGCGTCGCTCGCGGTCAGACGACGGCGGACGCCGGCATCGACGACGAAGCGCGCGGTGAGCTGATGACGCACGCCAACACCGGCGTGCCAGGTGACCTCACTGCCATCGACCAGACTGCGCTGCGCGAGCAGTTCGGCCGCGACGAGGGTGTACTGCACGGGGAACGCGCGATCGATCGACACGCCGGCCAGCCAGCGCGGGATTTCGTTCGCCTCGGCGCCCTCGGGCGCAGCGTCGGCTGCGCTGAGCGCCTCGCCGAGCGTCACCGTCGCGTTGGCATGGACACGGACGGGGCCCAGACCTGACAGCGTGCGGGTGGCGATACCGGTGAGCGATGGAATTGCGCGACCTGCGCCGAGCGGCCCGGCGGGCAGCAAGACTTCGCCGCGCACTGCGAGCGCCGGGATGCGCGTCTCGACGTTGAGTTGGTGGAAGAGCGACAGATGCACGCCGCTCAAGCCGGTCAGCTGATCCGTGCGCGCCGCCTCACTGCGCTCGAGGCGCTGCAGCGGGAAGCCCAGCGAGAGGTGCGTGCGGGGCAGAATGCCGAAGGCGAGTTCTGGCTCGAGCGAGGGTTGCCAGCGGCCACCGTGTCGTTCGAGCGAGAAGGGGGCGAGCTGCAGCTCGATCGCACGCCACTCGACGGCCGTGGCGTCCTCGATACGCAGCGGACGACCGCCGTCGGTGTTGAAGTAATCGGTCTGCGCGACGACGCGCGATGGATGCAGCACAAGCCACGTGCACGCGCCAAGCAGCGCGCACGCGAAACGCGAGCGGGACATGAAGACTCCGGACGGGTGATCACACAGAGCCCGCTCGTCCGGATGGACGACGGGCGGAGGTCGAGCCGGCGTGTGGCCGGCGATCACTCAGCGTCGCGGAGGGGGAACGTCGGGGGTGTAGGCGGGACCGCGCGGCATGGTGTGCGCGGCGATGCGCACGGCCGCGTGCGGCAGTGCGGCTGCGGCGATTGCGCCTGTTGATTCCGGGGCGGCGGCGGCGCCACATGCGGCGAGCGCCGTGCAGGGCGCCGTCGGATCATGCGCCGGTGCGTGATCCGTGTCGGACGGTCCGGCGGACGCGATGTCGTCGGACGGAGGCATCGGCGCGCGCTCGCCGTGCGAATGGCCAGGCGCGTGATGGGTGTGCGCGTCAAGCGCGTGCCCCTCATGTGCGCGTGCCTCGTGTGCGCTCGGCGACGCGGTCGTGTGGCCCGTCCAGTGCGCCAGACAGACGGCGCCGCCGCTCGCGGCGGGCACGAGGCCGACCGCAAGCAGCAGGCCGCAGGCGCGGCGCAGCACGGAACGAATGGAGCGCGTCACCCCTGAAAGCTAGTCGCCAGCGGGATGATGGCGCGAGTGTCAGACTGGCGAAGACGTCGAGGAGGCGAGCAGCGCGTCCGCGTCGTTGTCGCCAACCGGCCCAGTCGGTAACTCCGGTGGCGTCAACGTCGGCGCCGGCCGCGATACATCCGGCACGTCCAGCACCGTCTTGGGCGCCACGTAGCCACGCTGCGCGCGCAGATGTTCGGCGATGCCGCGGCGGCGGTCGTCGATGGTCTCGCCTCCTTCCTGCAGCGCGATGCGCGCGTCACGGAAGCGCCGCCCCGAGGTCACGCAGAACAGGTCGCACAGGTCGAACTCGTGCGCGCACGCTTCCGCGCCGCGCTCGTTCACGAGCTGCTGCGTGCGCGAGAGAGTGGCCGCACGCGCGTACAGCTCGGTGGCCATGTCGGCGAGTCGTTCCACTACCATCTGCCGCTCGATGATGCGCTTCTTGTGGCGCATGACGGCGCGTTCGGTGGCCTGGGCGAGCTCCGCCGTGTGCTGCTCGAGGTAGCGTACGTGCGGTTCGAGACGCGGATGCAGCGTTGCCTCGAGTCGCTCGTGCCGGCCCAGCGCGTGCTTCACACGCCCCGTGGCGTACTCGGCCACGCGTTCCCAATGCTGCAGTGGGTGCTTGATCGCTTCCGCGAGCTCCTGCAGTTCAGCCGCCGTGCCCTGCACCCCGTTGAGTCCCACGTAGAGCCGCAGGATCTCGTTGGCGCCTTCGAAGATGCGATTGATGCGCGCGTCGCGCAGCCAGCGCTCATACGGCCACGGCTTCACGAAGCCACGTCCGCCGGCGAGTTGCACCAGTTCGTCGGTCGCGCGCCAGATGAGTTCACTGGCGAACACCTTCGCGATGGCGGCTTCGAGCGAGGCGTCCACCTCGGTGCCATCGAGGGCTGCGGCAAGTGCCCCCACCATCGCTTCGGAGGCGTACGTGTCCGCCGCGATGGTGGCCGCCTTGCGTTGTGTCACCTCGAACGACATGAGCGGCGCGCCGAACTGCGTGCGCAACTCGGCGTAGCGTACGTATTCATCCACCAGCAGTCGCGACGCGGCCGTGCAGCCGGCCGCGAGCGACAGACGTCCCGCATTGAGCGCGTTGACGGCGACGCGAAAGCCCTTGCCCACCTCGCCGAGCACATGATCGTCGGGGACGTAGAGTCCGTCGAACACGAGTTCAGCCTGCGTGCTGCCGCGAATGCCGAGCTTGCGAATGGTGCGCGCCACCGAGAAGCCCAGCATGTCGGGGCGAATGATGAACGCCGTGGGGCGTCGCACCACTTCGCCATCGCGCTCCACGGGCGTCTGCGCAAATGTCACGATCACGCCGGCGCGCTGGCCGTTGCCGATCCAGTGCTTGCGTCCGTACAGCAGCCAGCCCCGATCATCGGGGGCGCGTTCGGCGCGCGTGACGATGTTCTGCGCGTCGGACCCTGTTTCGGGCTCGGTGAGCGCGTACGCCCCCAGCGTCTCACCGCGCGCGAGCATGGGGAGGTAGCGAGCCTTCTGCTCATCATTGCCGAAGAGCACGATGGCCTTCGACGAGAGACCGCAGTGGACGCCAATGAGCACGGCGAGTGACGCGTCGACAGCAGCCACGGCACCGGCCACCACCGCATACCCCGAGGCCGAGAGGCCTTGGCCGCCATACTCGCGCGGAATGGAGAGCCCGAGCAGCCCTGACTGCGCGAACGCCTGCACGACGGTCTCGGGAATGGCCTCGGCTTCGTCGATGGCGGGTGGGTCGATGACGCCGGTGTCGACCAGATGATGCAGCGCGTTCACAAGCCGGCGCGCGGCGTCCGCGTCCGCCGGCGAACGGCGGTCGAGCGAGGGGGGGAACGGGAAGAGGAGCTGCGTGTGCAGCTCCCCTTCGAACAACCCCCGAACGAAGGAACGGGGTGTGGTCGTCACGGTGTGGCGGTTACGCTCACGCGGATGGACGTTTGCTTGCCTTCAGGCAATCCGTTGGCGCCCAGCGCACGTAGACGAATGATCGTCTCGCCGGTGCCGGTGCCCGTGGTGGCCGTGATGGTGAGGATGCGCGTGTTCTGGTTCCACGTCGCGTTCGCCACGCTGGGCGACGTCGAGGTGATGAGCAGGTTGCGATTGAGCACGGTGGCGCGGTCGGCGTCGAGCAGTTCGAGCTGCACCTGCTTGCTGTTGCCCGGGGCCGCCGCGTTGATGTTCACGGCCGAATCGGTGGGTGTGGCCAGCGCGATCGAGTCGACCGGTACCTGCAGCACGGTCACGTTGGCGGTGCCACTGCGACCTTCCGACGTGGCTGTGATCGTGACCGTGCCCGGCGAGACCGCCGTCACGACCCCGTTGTTCACCGTGGCAACGCTGGCGTTGCTCGTGAGCCACGACACCGCGCGATCGGTGACTTCGGTGCCGACCGAGTCCTTGACCACCACGGCGAGCGTCGTCGTCTTGCCCTGAATGACGCTTGCCTGCGTGGGCTCGATGTCCACGTCGCCGACCGGAATGCGCGTGACGGTGAACTGCACCGTGTCGACGGCGCCATCCACCTGCGCGGTGATGCGCACCGTGCCCAGCGAAATGCCGTTCACGTTGCCGTTCGCACTGACCGTCGCGACCGTCGGGTTGAGCGGCGTCCACGTCACGACGCGACCGGTCACCGTCTGGTTGAGCGAGTCGAGCAGCTGCGCGCTGAGCTGGCGCGGCACACCGAGTCGCAGGAAGCCGGTGCGCGGCGTGATGACGACCGTCTTCACCAGACGCTCGGTCACCGTTACGTCCATGCTGCCGTTGATGGCCGGATTGTCGGGCGACGCGGCGGTAATGCGCGTGGTGCCGACTCGCAGACCACGGACCACACCGTTCGAGCTGTTCACGCTCGCCGTGATCGTGCTGCTGCTCGTCCAGTTGATCGTGCGTCCAAGCGACGGGAGCACGTTGCCGGCCGTGTCGCGCAGTGTGAGCTCGGGGACGAACTCCTCGTTGATCTGGATGCTGCGCGTCGCGGGCGCGAGCGAGATCGAGCCGATCGGCACTTCGGTGACGGTCACCGTCGCGCTGCCCGTGATCTGATTCGCCGTCGCGCTGATGACCGCCGTGCCAACCGCCAGCGCCGTGACCTGACCGGTGGACGACACGCTGGCGATGGCCGAGTTGCTGGAGCGCCACTCGAGCGACAAGCCCGTGATCGGGGTGCCCGCCGAGTTGCGCGGGACCGCCGAGAACTGCCGCACGTTGCCACGACGCAGCGTGATTGGCGTCGGTGTGACGAGAATGTTGTCGGGCACTTCCGGGACGACGGTGACCGCCGCCTCACCGCGCGCGCCGTCGGCTTCACCGGCAATCGTGACCTGGCCCGGCGAGACACCGATCACGAGGCCGTCGTTGGTGACGGTGGCGATCGCGTTGTTCGAGGACGAGAAGCGGATGTTCTTGTCGCCGATCGAGTTGCCGTTCTTGTCGAAGGCGGTGCCGACGACACGTACGCTCGAGTTGACGGCCACCTGCAGGTTGTTCGGCGCGAGCGAAATGGATTCGGCATCGCGCGTCCGCACGATCCAGTCGCGGCAGCCGGTGACTGGCAGCAGCGTAGCGGCAAGGGCAAGCGCCGCGAAGCGGCGCACGACCAACGGCGAGAGATTTGGCATGACCCGCATGCAGGTCCGTCCTGGCGGCTAGGAGGAAGGGAACAATGGTCAGCCCCGGTCCACCGATCGGGCGGACGGGTACACAGGGAGGGACGCACGGCACCGGGAGCGGGTAACCGTCACGCCACGGGAACAACCTGTGACAGCGATGACTCCGTGTCTACCCGGGAACACCCCTTCGATACCTACCCGATGGCGACGCGCAAGTTCACGCGGTTTGGCGGGTGTGGGGACTGTGACGCGCGCCGCGACCATGCGAGCTTACACGCCGTGTTCGCCCTCGACGATCCGCTCGCGCCCCCGTCGCCCGTCGCCGCTCGGCGCTTCTGGCGCATTGCGCTCGGCTGGTGGCTGCTCGACGCACTGGTGCGTGGCCTCCTCGCGTGGCTCGTCCCGCTGCTGCCCGATGAGATGTACTACTGGGAGTGGACGCGTCGGCTCGAGGGCGGCTACTACGACCACCCGCCGGGGATCGCGCTCCTGCTCTCGCTCGGGGTGCAGCTGGCGGGCGACACGGCGCTGGGAGTACGGCTGGGTCCGTGGCTAGCCGGTGGCCTGGCGCACGGTGCGCTGATTGCACTCGCGGCCGAACTCGGGGGGCCGCGCGCCGCGGCGCGCGCTGGCCTGCTCATGTTCGTCTTGCCGCTCGCCACGCTCGGGCTCGTGCTGGCGACGCCCGATGCGCCCATGCTCGCCGCACTCGCGCTGGGCGCACTCTTCCTCGCCAAGGCGCTGGGGGCAACGCCGCGGTCATGGTCATCGCTGGGGTGGTGGACGCTCACCGGCGCGGCGGCGGGCGCGGCCACCGTCTCCAAGTACTCCGGGGTGCTCTTCCCGGTGGCCGTCACGCTCGCGTGTCTGCTGCACCCGGCGCTGCGCCGTCGCCTCAGGGAGCCCGGACCATGGGTCGCGGCACTCGTCGCCGCGGGTCTGTTTGCGCCGGTCATTGTGTGGAACTGGTTCTACGAGTGGGTCTCGTTCCGCTTCCAACTCTCGCACGGCTTCACCGCGGCGCGCGGTTCCCCGTTGACGCGCGAACTCGAGTTGCTCGGCGGGCAGCTTGGTCTCGCGTCGCCGATTCTGTTCGTCCTGTTCGCCATGGCCGTGTGGGTTGCGCTGCAGCAGGGATGGCAGGTGCGGAAACGGCTGGCGCCGAACGACCCGCTCGCGCGTCGTTTCGCGTTGGGCGTCGTGGCGACACTGCCGCTGCTCCTGTTTGCGGTCAGTGCGTGGCGTCGCAACGTCGAGCCGAACTGGCCCGCGCCGATTTATCCGGCGGCGCTGGCGCTGCTGGCGGCGACGTCTGCGCGCTGGGCGTTCGGCCGCTGGTATCGAGCCGGTGTTGCGCTCGCGGCCGCATTGCTGCTCGTGGTGGGCGTGCAGGCGTGGCATCCGGTGCTGCCGCTTGCGCCGCGCCGTGATCCGATCGCCCGTGCGCATGGCTGGCCTACCCTCGCGGCCTCGGTGCACGCGGCGCGCCGCGATCCGTTTCTCGATGGCAGTGTGGACGTGTGGGTCGCCGCCAACCGCTATCAGGACGCGGCGGCGCTCGCGTTTCATCTGCCCGACCAGCCCACGGTATTCGCGCTCAATCTCTCGTCGCGCCGCAATCAGTACGACCTCTGGGAGACCGCGCACGATCGTGTGCGTCCCGGTGACGGACTCGTCGTGGCCTTCGATGCGACACCGCACGGCGACTCGCTGGCACACGTGGTGGGCGGCTGGTTTCGCGAGCATCGGCTCGCCGATAGTGTCGCGCTGCGTCGTCCCGGCACAACGCGCGATGACGGTATCGTCACGTGGCGCCGCGTGTGGGTGTACCGGATCGCCGTGGACATTCCGCCCCTCGGCATGATGACGTGGAAGGAGGCGCCGTGAACTGGATCGGTGTGGCCATCGGTGGCGCGCTCGGTGCCGTGCTGCGCTACGGTGCAGGGCTCGCCCTCACGCGTCTGTCCGCGGGGTTTCCGTGGGGCACACTCGTGGTGAATGTGCTGGGTTCACTGCTGCTCGGCGTCTTTGCGCGGTGGTTGAGCGCGCCCTCGTTCGATCCGACGTGGCGCATCGCGCTCACTGTCGGCGTGTGCGGAGGATTCACCACGTTCAGCACCTTCTCGGCCGAAGTGATTGCGCTGTTGCAGGAAGGGCGGGCACTTCGCGCCAGTGTCTATGTGCTGGTCAGTCTGGCGCTCGGACTCGCCGCGATGCTGCTGGGGCTTTCCCTTGGTGATCGGTTGCTCGCGAGCGCGTTGCGCGCCTGATGTGCCTGCGGTCCCGCATCTTCTCACACTCGACACATGACTGCCACTGTTCCTGCCGATCTCGACGCCTGGCTCGCCGCGCAGCACGCGCGGACCATGGATGAACTGTTCGCGTTCCTGCGCATTCCGAGTGTGAGTGCACGGTCGGAGCATCGCGCGGACTGCCGCGCTGCTGCGCAGTGGCTCGCAGACCGACTTGCGAACGCCGGTTTCTCGACAGCGTTGCACGACACGCCCGGACATCCGGTCGTGCTCGCTGAATGGCGCGGGGCAGGCCCGACTGCGCCAACGCTGCTGGTGTACGGCCACTACGACGTGCAGCCCGCCGAGCCGCTCGAGTTGTGGACGTCACCGGCGTTCGAGCCGGAGGTGCGCGATGGTCGCATCTACGCGCGCGGCAGCGTGGACGACAAGGGGCAACTGTACTTGCACGTGAAGGCGCTCGAGGCGCACCTCGCCGTGCGTGGCACGTTACCGGTGAATGTGATCGTCCTCGCGGAAGGCGAAGAAGAAGTGGGGAGCGAACATCTCGAAGCGTTCCTCGAGACGCATCGGGAACGGCTTCGCTGCGACGGCGTGGTGATCTCCGACAGCACCATGTTCGCGCCCGGCATTCCGAGCATTCTGTCGTCACTGCGTGGCATGGCGTACCTGCAGATCGACGTTCAGGGTGCGTCGAGCGATCTGCACTCCGGCATGTATGGTGGTGCCGTGGTCAATCCGGCCATGGCGCTCGCACGGATCCTTGCCACGATGCACGACGAGCACGGTCGCGTGGCGATTGCCGGCTTCTACGATGCGGTGCAGGCGTGGCCCGACGCCGTGCGGGCGCAGATGCGGTCGTTGCCGTTCGACGAAGAGCACTTCCGCGCGGAAACGGGTGCGCCGTCGCTCGGTGGGGAAGCCGGATACAGCGTGCTGGAGCGGTTGTGGACGCGGCCCACGTGCGAAGTGAATGGTCTTCTGAGCGGCTATACTGGTGAAGGGGCGAAGACCGTGCTCCCCGCCGTGGCGATGGCGAAGGTGAGCTTCCGCCTCGTGCCCGATCAGGACCCCAAGGTGATCGAGCGATTGGTCGCCGAGCACGTGGCGCGCGTCTGCCCAGCTGGTGTGACGGCGACGGTGACGGCGTTGCACGGCGGACGTCCGTGGCGCTCGGAGCTCGGTGGTCCGTTGCACGACGCCGGCGTTACGGCACTCGAGGCCGCCTTCGGCCGCGCACCCGTGATCACGGGAGAAGGTGGCTCCATCCCGGTGGTGGGCGACTTCGAACGCGTACTTGGTGCACCCGTGCTGCTCATGGGCTTCGGCCTGCCGGGCGAAAACGCGCACGCGCCCGACGAGTGGATCAGTGAAGAGAACTTCCGACAGGGCGCGCGGGCGGCAGCGACGCTGCTCGATGCGTACGCGGCGGGTGTGGCCACGTCACAGAGGTGACGTGGCCATCACCGCCCGTCACTTCACCGCAATGACCTTGAGGCCATCGGTCGAGGCGCCGCTACTGACATAGCCGATCGCCCCGGGGGGCGCCTTCACCCAGGCGATCATCTCCGCGTCACTGCCCTTGGTGGAGGGAGGTGCTTCCTTGCCGGAAAAGATCTGCTGCTGCCAGTACGTCTCGACCGCCGCAATCGTGCGGCTGTGAACACCCTTGGTAAAGGCATCGCGAACTGGCGAGTCCTTGCTCAAGTCGGCAGGGGTGACGGTGGACCCGTCAGGGAGCTTTTTCGTCTGCTTCAGGAACACCTTCGAAAGCGCAGCGGCCGGCGCGTCGTCAGCGGCGACCGACGGGTGCGCTATGACCTTGTAACCCTGCGCCGAGAGTGCCTCAGCGGTACCGAGGCAGAGCAGGCTCACGACAAGCGCACGCACGATCTGGGAGAAACGCATGATCGAGACTCCCGGTCAGAAGGCGACGGCGATGCTGGCAAGGCCGTAGAAGGCCTTGCTCGGCGGCGCGAGCGTTGCACGGAACGGCGGACCGCTCGTGGGCGGTCGAATCGTCGGCACCGACGTGTCAAACGCGTAGCCTTCCTGCCGATGGCCCTCCAGCTTCACCACGAGGCTCGGGGTCACTGCATACGCGACCCCCAGGCCGATGTCTTCGCTGATGGGCAGCATGATCGGCTCAACCGGCGACGGCAGGTTGAGGCGATTGTTGGCTTTCGAGTACTCCGCCGCCAACGTCACCTGCTCCAGTGGCTTGACCCCGACGAGCGTGTACCAGCTGTCGAAGTGTGACTTGCCGCTCGGCCCTTCCCCGTCGAACGCCGAGTACTCCGCGCGCAGGAAGCCACGTGACCGTACCGCATCGAGAGAATACATCGTGGTGGTCGTCCGCTTCTGACGCGACGCTTCCGGGATCGTGCGGTTGGGCGTGGTCTGGTAGTTGTTGACAAAGGCGCCGACGCGTACTCCGTCGATCGGCGTATTCAGCCAGACCTGCGCGCCACCGGAGTTCTCAGCGCGCAAGCGGATGACCTGTGACCCCGTTTCACCAGGGAGCACCGCGCGAATGTCGAATCCACCCGCGAATGTCGTACCATCGATCGACCAGTGCTGCCCAAGCTCGAAACGACGCGACGCCGAGATGCCATCGAGATACTCCAGCGTTTCACCGTATACGGCAGCACCGTTGCGATAGAACGGGAGTAGCGTGCCGATGAACCGGACTTCGTTGAAGATGCCGCGCGGAAGCGGGCTGCGACCAAACTTCAGTGACACCCCATTGTCGAGGCGGTGTTCGTAGAAGGCCCACACAACGCCGATCGGCGCCTCGCTCGCCGAGAGCGGGCTGGAGCCAACGCGCCGATGCAGCAACTGCGTCACGACGCGGCCGTTCTCGGACGTCTTGTAGCCGAACAGGAGTGCAACCGCGCGATAGTCGCTGGTCCCATCCTTGTCGAGGCCGAAGACGCCCAGTCCATCGGACTTGCCGTACGCCGAATTGATCGAGCCGTGGAAACTGAAGCGATCGTCTTGCGCGCCAACGGGCAACGCCGAGATCAGGGAGCACGCACTGAGCGCGACGAGTGCGCGTCGCACGCGAAACGGACTGGACATGAGGTGGTGGTGACGAGTTGTGGTGTGGGGAGTGAAGTGCAGGCCGTGACCACTGGTGATCACGGCCTGCAGGGCCAGCCTAGAACTCGGCGAAGATCTCCGTATCGTCGTCGTCAAACGGAATGACGGACTCGGGGTCCGGCGTATTCGCGCGTCCTGCGGCAACGGTCGCGGTGGCTGGCGCCGAGACCGCCGGCTTGTGCTTGCTGCGCGCTGGCGTGGGGGCCTTGCTCGCGGTGCGAGCACGTGTGCCGGTCTGGCTCGGCGTGGACCCGCGCGCCGCCGGCGCGGCCTGACGCACGCTGGTACGTGCGCTGGCCTCAACGGTGAACTGCGACGCCATCTCGTGCATCTCACCGGCCTGCGCCTGCAGCTCTGCCGCGGCACTCGCCGATTCTTCGGCGTTCGCGGCCACACGCTGCGTCAGCTGCGCGATCTGCGAGATCGCGACCGTCACTTCACCGAGTTCGGCTTCCTGCTCACGCGCGCCGTCGGCGATGTTGGCCATCATGTTGCTCGCGCGTTCGACGCCCGTGCGAATCTCCTCGAGACGACGACGTACCCCTTCGTTGAGCGCGACGCCCGCCTCGGTCTTCTGCACCGATTCCTCGATGAGGGCCGCCGTGCTGCGTGCCGCGTCGGCGGCGCGGATTGCCAGGCTCCGCACTTCGTCGGCGACAACGGCGAAGCCCTTGCCGGCGTCGCCAGCGCGGGCGGCCTCGACGGCCGCGTTGAGCGCGAGCAGGTTGGTCTGGAACGCGATCTCGTCGATCGTCTTCACGATCTTCGCCGTGCTGTCGGCCGAGCGCTTGATGTCGTTGACCGCTTCGGCGAGCGCCTGCATGCGCTCGACCCCCTGCACGGTATCCGTCCGTGCGCGCTCCATCGCGGCGCGTGCTTCGTGTGCGTCAGCCGCACTCGCCTTGGTGCGCTCGCCCACCACCGTGAGACGGTTCGACACCTGATCGATGGCGCCCGCCTGATCCGACGCGCCCGACGCCAGCTCCTGGCTGCCTTCACCGATCTCCGTGGCGGCCGAGTTGACCTGGGCCACGGCCGTCGTGAGCGACGCGAACGCCTCGCCGATGTTTGCAAGCGCGGCGTTGAGCGATTCCTTGATCGCCGCGTGATCACCCTTGTAGTCGCCGTTGACACGCACCGACAGATCGCGCTGCGCGACCTTGGCGAGCACGGCACGCGCTTCGTCGACCGGCGCGTTGACGGCGTCGAGCATGCCGTTGGTCCCCGTGATGACATCGGCGTAGGCGCCCTGCACGCCAGCCGCCGAGCCACGGTGCGTCAGGCTGCCCGCCTGCACCGCCTCGATGGTGCCGCTCACCTCGCCCATCACGGTGCGCAACGCTTCGGAGACACGATTGACATTGCGCGAGAGCACATCATGCTCGGAGCGCGGCGTCACGGTCGCTGACGTGAGGTCACCCACCGCCAGTCGGTCGGCCGCGTGCGCGATGTCGCCGATGTAGGCCACCATGCTGCGGAACGCGTCGGCGAGCGCGCCGATTTCGTCCTGACTGGTGTGATCGATGCGCTGCTCGATGCGACCGCGCGCAATCTCCGACGCGGCATGCGAGAGCTGTCCGAGCGCGCCGAGCACGCTGCGCAGCGTGCCGATCGCCAGCACAGCCAGCGCGACGAGGGCGACCACCAGCACCGCTGCCGACCCGATCAGGGCCGTGCGCTGCTGCGCGCGTGCGCGATCAAACGCCGCCGCAATCGCGGCTTCGCGGGCTTCCCGCCGTTCCTTGAGTGTCTGCGCCAGCGCGGCGTACTGCTCACGCATCGCGCCGCGCGACGTCATCAGGTCGAAGGCTTCATCGCCGTTGATCATCGCGAGGCTGGTGGCGCGGGCGTTCTGGGCGTACGCCGTGAACGTGGCCTCGAGCGAATCCACGCGACCGTCGTCGATCACGACCTGGTTGCTGCCCAGGGTGTCCGCAAGACTCGTGAACGCCGCCGCGATCGAATCGACCGTCGAGGTCACGGCGGCGGCATCGGAGGCACCGACCGCATCACGGAGCGCGCGCGAATAGTCCTCGAGCGTCCGCTCGAGGCGCTGACTGATCTGCAGCGCCGGTGAGTGTCCATCCTGGATGCGCTTCTGCTCGGCGTTGGCCGAGAGGCCGAGCGTGATCACCACCGCCAGCGTCACGAGGAAGCCGATGGCGGCGACGCCGGGCAGCGCGAGGATCTTGGCGCGGAGCGTGAGAGAGCGGAACATGCCGAGTACTGGGGGAGAGGTCAGTCGGGGGTGCCCGCGAGCGGAACACCGGATCACTGGGAGGTATCGGCCCCGATCGTGACTGGCTTGAGTGTGGCGGGTTCGGACCGCCCCGCGTCGCTGGCGCGCGCCCGCGCCGCGCACCGCCGGAAACGCACACGCCCCCGCCGTCTCGAAGACGGCGGGGGCGTGGCGGACTGTGAACTCGTGTGGCCTTACAGCCCGTCGAGCAGTGAGTCGTTGTTGGAGGTGGCCGAAATGCGCTTGATGAGCCACTCCATGCCGGCCTGTGGCGGCATCTGCGCGAGGCCACGCCGCAGCAGGTGCACCTTCTGCACCTGATCGGGGCGGTAGAGCTTCTCCTCGCGACGCGTGCCGCTGATCGCGATGTCGATGGCCGGGTAGACGCGGCGATCGGCGAGTCCACGGTCGAGCTTGATCTCGCAGTTGCCGGTCCCCTTGAACTCCTCGAAGATCACGTCGTCCATGCGCGAGCCGGTCTCGACAAGCGCCGTCGCAATGATGGTGAGTGAGCCACCACCATGTTCCGGGGCGATCATGCGCGCCGACCCGAAGAAGGCCTTGGGCTTCTGCATGGCCGACGAATCGAGACCACCGGAGAGCGTGCGTCCGGTGCCGCGTTCGACCGTGTTGTGCGCACGCGCGAGACGCGTGATGGAGTCGAGCACGATGACGACATCCTTGCCCTTCTCCACGAGGCGACGTGCGCGCTCGAGCACCATGTCGGCTACTTCGACGTGTCGCTTGGCGGGCATGTCGAAGCTCGACGCGACGACCTCGCCGTAGCCCCAGGTGATCATCTCGCTCACTTCTTCGGGACGTTCGTCCACGAGGAGGATGAAGAGTTCGGCCGTGGGGTGATTGATGGCGACGCCCTGGACGATCGCCTGCAGCAGCGTCGTCTTGCCGGCGCGGGCCGGCGCGACGATGAGCGCGCGCTGTCCGTAGCCGATGGGGGCGACGAGATCGATCGCGCGTCGGGTGAGTTCGGGGCCCGCCTTCGCGGGCTGACCGGTCTCGAGCGTCAGCTTGCGATCGGGGTAGCTCGCGACGAGGGTGTTGAAGTCGGGGCGCTTGCCCTCGACGATGGGCGGCCCGTCGTTGAGCGCGACAATCTCGAGGACCACGGAGCGACCGCGGTGATCGCGACCCCAGTTGGCTTCGATCTTGTCGCCGCGCCGCAGGTTGTGCTGCCGCACGAGATGTGGCTGCACGAACGGATCGGTGGGTTCCGGGAGGTAGCTGTGCTGGGCGCGTCGCAGGAACCCGGCGTCACGTTGCGCGTCGAACCAGCCCACGATGGTGCCTTCGGCGGGTGCGGGCGGTGTGTACTCGCGCGGCTCCCGTGGTTCGCGTCCTTCGCGACCGCTGTGCGGCTCGCGATCTCCACCACGATTGCGGCGATCCTTGCGGAAGCGACCGCGGCCGCGGCGGGCGCCGCGACGACCGCCGCGGAACTCGTCACCGGCACCGGCCGGCGGACCGCCACGTCCTTCCCGCTGATGGTGCTCCCGGGGCGGCGGACCACTGGGCGCGCCGGCGTTGCTCGGGGCGTCCTGCGTCGGCGGTGGCGTGGGGGCGGCGGGCGCGGGGCGCGATTCGCTGGGGGCGGCCGTCGGGCCGACGTTCACCGAGCCGCCATCGGCGGCCTCGGGGCTGTCCGCGCGGCGCCGACGTGGCGGGCGCTTGGGACGGGGGGTGGGTGCCTCGGCGGCGGCGACGGGCCCCTCGTCGGGGGCGTCGCGGTACGGATTCGGCTCGCCGCCGATCTCCGAGCCCTGGGCATCACGGGTCCGTGGCCGACGGCCACGGCGGGTTGGGCGCTTCGGTTCGCTCATGCTGTACTGCGTGGGTCGTGGCGGATCGGCGGACGCCGATCCTCGAGTGCGGCGCCTGCGCGCCGGGTCCTGCATGCACACCCGGTCCGGTCTCGAGGGCGCGTGGCGCCACGGGGCGCGCACACGCACTGCGACGATGCGGGAGTTGGACGGATGGTGGTCTGGCCGTCGTGCGCCGAGAGGCTGCGCCTCCCGGTCTCAGCAAGGGACGTGGCCAACGAATCCGGTGGCCTGGCGCAGGGGCGCCGTCGTCTCGGGTCCAACCGGTGTTCGACGTGGGGCAGCGTGTGCTGCGGACGACATCAACCGACTGGAAGGGACCTGCAAGGGTCGTCGCGGGCGTTCGACAGTGATACGCCGCAACCGACCGGAATGTTGCAGGGTGTTCGGATTCGCGCAAGACGCGCGCGTCCGGTGGACAGACGATGGGCGCGATTGTGACGTCACGCCCACGTCACGCCTGGCCTGCCGGCGCGACTACATTTCCCCCGCATGATTGCACCTCAGACCGACCTGCGCACGGCGATCGGACGCGCCGTCGCTGAATACGAAGCGTCCGGCAACATGGGGCTCCTCATGGAGCGCCTGCACATGCTGCGCGACGGCGCCACTGCGGACGCGCTGGTCGCGGCCGTCGAGCCGTGGCGCGAGATGCCCGAAGTGGCCGGCCCGATTTACGAACGCATTGTGGCTGAGCAACCGAACAATGCGCGTGCGCTCGTCATCCTGGCCAACGCCTATTGGTTGAGCGGCCGCGGTCCCGACGTGGTGGGGGCGCTCGCCGACCGTGCCATCGCGGCCGACCCGCAGAATCGCGGCGCGTGGCACATGTGGGCCCTCACCGAATCGAATCAGCGCGACCGCACCATTCGCTGGATTCAGGTGGTGGAGCGCTTCCCGCAGGACCTGCTGGCCAAGGCCGCACTGGCCGACAATGCGGCGTCGCTCGCGAGCGCGGAGATGGACAAGGAAGCGCTCGCGCTCGCCATTCGCACCTACGAGCAGCTGCACGCGGCGGCCACGAGCGATCAGCAGCGGACCGCACTCGAGACCGCGCTCAACACCCTGCGCAACTACCGCCTGTGAGCCCCGATCACGATCAGCACGCGCCGCCGCCGGCGGCGCCGTCGTCCGACGCGGCGGCGTCGCTCGCCGAGTTTCGCGCCTTTCGCGAGCGCATGAACACGCGCATCCTCGGCGAAAACAATCTCGTCATCAACCGCTTCTTCAATCTCGACGGCCGCGCCTACGAAGCCGGTGCCCTGGACGTCAAGACGAAGGAACTGCTCGGCCTTGTCGCCTCGCTCGTGCTGCGCTGCGATGATTGCATCACCTATCACATCGTGCGCTGCGCCGAAGAAGGCGCCACCCGCGACGAAGTGTTCGAGACCATGAGCATCGGCTTGATCGTTGGCGGCAGCATCGTGATTCCGCACTTGCGGCGCGCGGTCGATCGTTGGGACGAACTCGCGCGCGCGTGAGGCGACCTTACGGCGGCGTGCCGGCCACCTGCGCCGGATCGCCGTCGCTCACGTAGCGGCCCTTTGCGCCCGCCTGCTCGAGGCGCTGCAACGTCGGGAGCAGCGGCATCCCCTTGCCGAGGGGAATGCGGGGCAGTGATCGTGGATCGAACTGTGGGTCGTGCGGGCTGCGCGCTGGCCCGCCGGCGACTTCGAACACAGCGTCGTACGCGTAGCGCAGCGTGCGTCCGCTCTTCGCATCGGTCCACGCGCCGCTCCACGCCAGCGGCCGGTTCTTCGGCCACATGCCGAGCGGGAGCGCGAAGCCACGTACCCGATACCCCGGCATGGCCGAGTCGATGGCCAGCTCGCCGCGCGCAATCTGCTCCTGCACGAACGCGTCGTCATACTTGTCGAGGCGCGCGTGCCAGAGCGTGTGGTTGCACAACTCGAAGCCCAACGAGTCGAGCTGCTTGAGCTTGCTGAACCGCCACGCCGTTTCCTGCCCCTCGATGCCCTTGTTGCCGAAGAAGCTGCGGCCGGCTTCCGCGCCGCTCAGCAGGCAGAAGGCGCCGCGGGACCGCCAGCCGGGCTTGTCCTTCGCGAAATCGAGCCAGATGCCGAGTGCACTGGTGGGATCGACCGTCAGGGATCCGTTATTGTTCACGTAGCGGAACTGGCTCGGTGACGCGTCGTCGAACACGAACAGGACCGGCGAGGTGCCAGCCGGGAGGTCAATCCGCTTGTCGAGCAGTTCGCCCAGGCCGATCGGGCGATAGCCCAGCTGGTAGAGGGTGTCGAGTTCGGCGCGGAAGCGATCGCGGCTCACGGCGTAGCTGCCATCTTCGTCCACGACGAGGTGGTACTCCACGATCGGGATGCGCCCGTACTCGTTGGCGGGGAGCGCGGTCGTCGGGCCGTCGACGGTCGGGGACGGCTCGGCCGGCGCTTCCGTGCCAGTGGTCACGCTGGCGGGACGAACCGTGTCACCAATCGGGGCGTCCAATCGTACGGCGGTAGCAGCATCGGCAGCTGTCCGCGGGTCTTCGGCCGCGTCCGACGCGCCGCAGGCGGTAAGGGCAGAGCAGGCGAGCGTCCCGGTGAGGAGCCGGGTGGCAATCCAACGCGACATGGCGACGAGGTCGAGCGAACGGATGGAGCACAACGCGAGGCAGAACGATACGAACACGGCGCCGCCAGAGGCAGGGCCGGCCGCGCCGTGGCGCCGTCGGCTGCGTCACGCGCGACAGCGTGTGGTCGTGGCCACTGTGCGCGCCAGTCGCGATCGTCGTGTGCGCTGGGGCGCGGCCGGTGGCGTGGTGCTCTCGGTGCTGACCGCTGGCACCTGGTACCAGACGTGCGGCTTCGACGGCTGCCCGACACCCCAGGTGCTGCGCGAATGGCAGCCGCGCGTGGGTGACCGTCTGCTCACGCACGATGGGTCACTCCTGGGCTTCATCGATCCGGTGCGTCGCGCTCCTGTGCCGCTCGCCCAGGTGCCTCAGCATGTGCGCGACGCCTTCGTGGCCGTCGAGGATCGGCGCTTTCGCGAGCATGATGGCGTGGACTGGCGCGGCGTCGCACGCGCGACGGTGGCCAACCTGCGTGCCGGTGGTGTCGCCGAAGGCGCCAGCACCATCACCATGCAGCTCGCGCGCAACGCCTTCCTCACAGACGAGGTGCGTGGCTTCAAGCGCAAGGCGCTCGAAGTGCGCTACGCGCGTCTGCTCGAGAACGCGCTCGACAAGGATGAGATCCTCGAGCGCTACCTCAACACGATCTATTTCGGCAACGGGCTGTGGGGCGTCGAAGCCGCCGCGCGCGATCTGCTCGGCAAGCCGATCGCCCGTGCGTCGCGTGCGGACGCCGCGCTCCTCGCCGGCCTGCCCAAGGCACCGAGCAGCTACAACCCGCGTCGCAACCCCAAGCGCGCCCGTGAACGGCGCGATGTGGTGGTGGGCGTGCTCGTGGACGCCGGTGTGATCGACGCGCGCGAAGCGGCGCGCATTCGGACGCGGTCGGTGCGTCCGCCCGCACGCGCGTGGCGGCCGTCGTGGCCGGAGGCGACGTGGGCCAGTGATGTGGTGCGGGCGACGCTCGATTCGCTGCGCGAGGCCGGCACGATCCCCGCCGGACTCGCCGCGCACGACGTCGTGGTGCACACGACGATCGATCGTGTCGCGCAGCGCGCGGCCGAACGCGCCGTGGCCGATGGTGCGCAGCGCGTCGATCGGACGCGTCGTGATGCGAAGGAGCACCCCACGCAGGGCGCGCTGATCGCGCTCGATCCGGCAACCGGTGCCGTGCGCGCGGTGGTGGGTGGTCGCGTGCTCGAAGCGCGCGGCTTCAACCGCGCCCTCTCGGCGCGGCGCCAGGTGGGATCGACGTTCAAGCCGTTCGTGTTCGCCACCGCGATCGCCGAAGGATACGCGGGTAATCGCATGCTCACCGATGAGCCGGTGACGCTGCGCACCGGACGCACGACGTGGACGCCGACCAACTACGGCGATGCGCGCATGGGTCGCATGACCATGCGCACCGCACTCGCGCGCTCGAACAACGTGGCCACCGTGCGCCTCGCGCAGGATCTCGGTAACGCGCGCATCATTCGCACGGCGCGTGCGAACGGCATCACGGGTGACCTGCCCGATGTGCCCTCGCTGTCGCTGGGTGCGGCGTCGCTGACGCCGCTCGACCTCACCACGGCCTACGCACCGTTTGCAAATGGCGGATGGCGCGTCACGCCGCACGTGATCACGCGCATCGAGGATGCCGACGGTCAGCTGCTGTGGGAGCGCCCACTCGACGTGCGTGAACGCGTACTCAGCGTCGAAGACGCGTTTCTCGTGACGTCGATGCTGCAGTCGGTGGTTGACGCCGGTACGGGTCGCCCGGTGCGCGACTACGGGGTCGAGGGTCCGGTAGCCGGCAAGACCGGCACCACCAACGACGGTGCCGATACGTGGTTCGTGGGCTATTCGCCGTCGCTGCTCACCGGCGTGTGGTTCGGCGCCGATGCGCCCCGTTCGCTCGGGGCCGCCGCCTCGGGTGGTCGCTACGCGGCGCCCGTTTGGGCCGAGTTCATGCGACGCGGTTGGCACTCGCCCGAGGACGATCGCGCGTGGACGCCGCCGCCCGTGCTCATTGCGCGCACCGTGGACGCGCGCTCGGGACGCGTGTTCGGTGACTGGTGCGATGGCTCGCCGCAGCGCGAGTACTTCAAGCCCGGCACCGAACCCAAGGAAGTCTGCGGTGGCGACTGGTTCCGGTTCGCGGCCGATGGCTTCAAGATCGAAGACGAGGCGTTCGATGCGGCCATGGAGGCGATGGGGGAGGCCATTGGCGACGGGCGCATTCGCCAGGGGCTCCTGCGCATGATTGGGGAGGAAGTGAAGCGGCAGGTGGTCGCGCCGGAGCCGCCGAAGGCGCCGAGGCCGCCAGGGGAGCGGTAGGATCCGAGTGCGGAAGTCATCGCGGCGGGTTGCCGCGATCGGGGCGCGTGAGCAGCTGTTCAGGGAACCGCCAGCCAGGGCCAGCTGCGGTCAGCTCCCTCGGCTTACTGCACCGCCCTTGCGACGCTGGCGGCGTGTGTTCCGCAGAGGGTGGAGTGCGCGGCAATCGCTCGGCTTCGCCGCCGGAGGCGGCGCAGCTGCTCAGCCGAGCGATTGCCTCACACCGCGCTTCTCCCGATCCACCGAGCGGTTGCCTCGCCGAGATCGCGCAGTAAGCCGAGGGAGCTGACCGCAGCTGGCCCTGGCTGGCGGTTCCCTGAACAGCTGCTGGCGATCCGCGATGCGCGTTGCGGGCGGCCGACTCGGGGCGCGATCCGCACCCCGACTACGCCGTGAAGTGCCCCAGGAACACCCGCTCCTGCGAACTCAAGCTGCCTTCGCCCTGCGTGCGAATCTTGTCGAGGATGCGCGCAACTTCGTCGCGGTTTACCTCGTGCACGCACGCCAGATCGACGCTGCGCCAGTCGCCAAGTGGCACGGCGGCGGCGGGTGGGCCCGCGACTTTGGCCTGCCACTGTTTGCTTGGCGTGCGCTTCTCCGACCAGCGCAGGTAGAGCCAGGCGCCGAGGTAGCCGCCGAGGTGTGCGAAGTGCGCCACGCCACCACCGCCGCGGAAGCCGCTGTAGATCGAGATGAGCGTCATCACGATGACGAGCACGCGTGCCTCGACCGGGATCACGCCCCAGATGAAGATCTTGTCGCGCGGGTAGAACATCGCGTACGCGAGCTGGACGCCGAACACGGCGCCTGACGCGCCGACGATGGACACGTACGGCGTGAAGAAGAACGACAGAATGCCACCGGTGATGCCGGCGGCAAGGTACATCCGGATGAAGCGCGCGCTGCCGATCCGCGCTTCCACGCGCGGGCCGAAGATGTACAGCGCGAACATGTTGAACAGGATGTGCGACAGACTGAACGTGCTGTGCGCGAACATGTACGTCAGCAGCGTCCACGGCCGCACGAGAATGGCCGCCGGCACGAGCGCGAGCAGCCGCGTCACGCCGGGCATGCTCATCTGGACGAGAAAGACGCCGATGTTCGCGAAGAGCAGGCGCTGGACCCAGGGTGTCATGACACCATGATAACCCCGGGTCCAACCGGAGGTGCCGCCGTCAGCGCGTGCCGCGCGTTACGCGCCCGGCAGCAGCCCGAGCCACTCGGAGTCGCGCCGGCCGTAGCCGGGGAAGACGCGGTCGAGTGCGTCGCCGCCGAGATGGCGCGCCGTGATTTCGCTGAACACCGCGCGGAAGTCGGTGGTGAGGGCGAGGTCGCGTCCTTCGTGCAGCTGTTCCCGCTCGAGGCCGGGCCAGCGACCGAGGACCCGCTTCGACGCGGCGAGCGATCCGCCGAGCACGAACATCGCGCCAGCGTGCCCATGATCGGTGCCGCCGGTGCCGTTCTGCCGCACCGTGCGACCGAACTCCGACATCGTGAGAATGACCACGTCCTCCATGCGATCACCGAGGTCGTCCACGAGGGCCGCGACCGATTGCGCGAAGTCGCCAAGGCGATTGGCGAGCTGTCCCTGCGCGCCGCCCTGATTGACGTGCGTGTCCCAGCCGCCCACGTCAGCGAACGCGACTTCGAGGCCGACGTCGGCCTTGATGAGCTGGGCGATCTGTGCCAGCCGCTGGCCGAACGCGGAGCGCGGGTAGGTCGCGCCATTGGCGGCGCGATACTGCATGGGGTTCGCGGCGCGCAGCATCTTCACCGCATCGAACATGTCCGACGCGCTGCCGTGTACGACGTCGGCCTTGCCGGTGCGATAGAGTGCCTCGAGACGCGCGGCCGCATCACCACCGCCGCCGCGAATCGTGAACTCTTCCAGCGAGTTCATGGCGATGACCGGCGCGTTGCCGTCGAGAATGCGCGGTGTCTGCTGGGTCATCGAGACGGCGCGGAACGGCGAGGGCTTGTGCTCGTGACCGGGGGCGCAGTTCGCCTCGCAGGTCCCTTGCACAGCGAGCAGACGATTGAGCCAGCCGTCGCGCGTGCCCTTGTTGTCGGGCGTGCCGCTCTCCATGTAGTCCTGCGCGTCGAAGTGCGAGCGCGTCGCACTCGGACTGCCGACCGCGTGGATCGGGACGAGCAGGCCACGATCGTACAGCGGCTTGAACGGCGCGAGCGATGGATGGAGTCCGAAGAAGCCATCGAGTTCGATGGCTGCGTTGGCGCCGGCTGCGCGCGTTGGCGCGGCGACCGCGAGTTGCGGACGTGCGGTGTAGTACGCCTTCTCGCCAAACGGTACGACGACATTGAGCGCGTCGGCCGCGCCGCGCTGAAAGAGGCAGATGAGCGTCTTGCCGCGCGCGGCCTTGGGCAGCGACATCCCCATCACGGTGCGCTGCAGGAACGACGGCGACAGCCCCATCGTCACGAGCGCGAGGGCGCCCGACTTGAGAAAGACTCGGCGTTGCATGAGAGAATCTCCTGATGCGTGGGTCAGCGACGCTGGAACTCGGGCGCGCCGATGGCGAGGCCCACGAGCTTGGGGAAACCGGTCAGTTCGGGGAGCGACGCCATGGCGTCGCGCCGCTCGAGCGCGCGGCGGCCACCACCGTTGGGCGGACGACGTGGCGCGCCCGATGGTGGCGTCATCTGCATCGACACATCGTCATCGCCGTCGCTGTCGCGGAAGAGCGAGTCACTCGCGCCGCCGGCCTGCTTGAGCAACGGGTTTTCACCCGTGAGCAGCACACCGCGCGTCTCGGTGGACACGATGCCGCCGAAGAGCGCACGCACGACACCATCCACCTGCGCCTCGGCCGATGCGTTCGTGAGTTCGCGGGCGACCTCCCACAGCTGTACACGTGCGCCCGGCAGACGATTGGCGCCGACGGCGAGGCCGAAGTTCATGCGATTGAGAATCGCGCCCGTGTTGATCCACTCGTCGGCCACATCGGGCCAGCCATCCGGGGTCTGTCGGCCGTAGATCGGCTGTCCGAGACGTGCGACGATCAGGGTACTGAGCGGCGTCTCGTCGGGGGTGCCACCGAGCGCGCGTGACGCACTCACCACCAGTTCGAAGGGCGTCTTCACCTTGCTGCGGAACGCGGCGTCGGCAAAGAAGGCATCGCTGGTGATGATGGTGCGCAGCACTTCGCGGATGTCGCCCTTGGTGCGTGTGAAGGTCGCCGCCGCCCGATCGACGAGATCGGCGGGTGGGTCATCACTCACGAAACGACGGACGAGCTTGGTGGCGATGAAGCGCGCCGTGCTTGGATGTGCCGCCAGCAGATCGAGCACGCGCTCGCCTTCGTCGAGGCCGCGACCGGCGGGAAACGGCCCGCCGAGAATGATCTTGGCTTCGGCGTCGTGCACCTCCGGGCGGAACACGAAGCCACCGTCACCATCGTCGCGAAGCGCGCGTCCACCTGGCGCACGCCCCAGCGTCCAGCCGGTGAGCGCTCGCGCGACTTCCATGACGTCCTGCTGCGTGTAGCCGCCGTCCACGCCGAGCGTGTGCAGCTCCATGAGCTCACGCGCGTAGTTCTCGTTGATTCCACGCGGACGCCGCGGGTTGTTGGCGAGCGTCTGCAGGTACTCCTGCGCCTGGGCGAGCGTCATCGAGCGAATGCGTGCCATTTGCGCCGGCGGCAACGCCATGAGGCGTTCGCGTTGCTGCGCGGGGAGTTGATTGCGGTCGAGCAGTTCGCCCACGGTGATCTGCTCGAGCCGCGCTCGCGCACCGGGACGATTCGCGAGCGCGCCACCGCGCTGTGCGCCACGGGCGAGTCGCGGCTCGGCCAGTGTGCGACGTCCGCTGTCGGCGACGCTCTGCGCCTGATCGAGATAGAGCAGCATGGCCGGACTCTTCGCCACGGCGCCGAGCAGGGTGCGGAAGTCGCCGAGCGCGTGTTCGCGCAGCACGGCTTCGTAGGCGGGCACGTCGTAGCGCAGCTGCCCCTTGCCACTGAAGACGCTGAAGTGATTGGCCCAGAAATCGGTCATCACTTCGAGCAGTTGGCGTTCGCTCATGACGGCGCGTCCGACACGTGCGGAGAGGAACGTACCGAACTGTCGAGCGCCTTCACGTGCGGTGCGCGCAATCGCCGCCGAGTCGGCGGCGCTGAGTTCGGGGCGCGCCGATCCGTTGCCGGCCGCACGCGACTGCGCGGCGAGCCGCGCGTACTGCACGGCGGCGGGTGGGTAGCGCTCAAGCAGTTCACTACCGCTCATGCCGAGCACCGGGAACTTCGCCAGCCACGCGTCAGTCGTGCGATCGTCGAGTCGTTCGGGGTGCAGCTGCTGTTCGATCCAGGCGTCGACGCCCATGGCGCGTACGCGCTGCACGTCGCCCGGTCGTGGGCCGAAGGCGAGTCGATTGAGCACGTGCAGCACCTGCTGATCGGCGGTCTGCTCACGGCCCGCGGGTTGGGCCACGGCGCCATTGCTCGCCATCAGCAACGCGCCGGCCAGCACACCGGTGACGGCCACGCGACGGTGACGCGCGGGCACGGGACGCCTGTGCAAGGGATGCATGTGTACCTCGGCAGGAAATGAACAGGAGGAGAACGACCGACGCGGGCGGCGAGGTCGCGGCCAGTGGGTGAGGACCCGGCCTCGCCCGTCATTCGCACAGACGCCGGGGACGAGCGGCGCGTTAACGCACGGCCTGTCACGAATGTTGGCGGGTGCGCGCGCGACCTGTCCCACGGCCCTTGTTGCGACTACACCCCACCGATTGCTTTCCCCCATGTCTCAGATCGTGCGTGCCCGCCCCGGAACGGCGGCGCTTCTTGTCTGCATGGCCACCTCCGGCGCCGTGCTCGCCTACAGCTCTCGGGATGGGGAGCTGCTGCGCGGCTTTCGCCTCCTCGGGCGTTTCCTGCTGGAGGGGCGCACGGTCCCGCGCGGATTCGCGTCGCTCCTCACGATTCCGATCACCACACCGGCGGTTGGCGCGCTGCATCACGTCGTGGTGGCGTTCCTCTGGGGACTCGTGCTCGGGCTCACAGTGCGACCGTTTCGCGGCGTCGCCTTCGTGGTCGCTGCGCTCGCCGTGGCCGTGACGTTCTCGTTGCTCAACCTCTGGCTCATTCCGCCGATGTTCGGAGTAGGGTTCGGCACCGTCACCTCGGTGGCGCGGGCGATCCCGTTCGGACTCGCGATTGCGGCGGCACTACTGGTCACCCCGTGGGCTTCGGGGGTAGGGGGAAGACCGACGTCCTTCTGACCCACGGTGCGGCCGAAGCGCCGCCATCGGGTCCGGGTTGCGTTTGTGCGATTGATCACGTCCCTCTCGGGAGGACGATCGCCACGCCGCCGACGTCCGTCTTCATCTCAACCCCTGGAGGTCCCATGGATGTGCTCGTCCGACTCGAGGCCGGTCGGACCGATTCACCCGTGCTCGCGCACGTGAACTCCCTGCCGTCGCCGTCCTACGGGGCGGGTTCGCGCCGGGAAGTGATCACGCTCTACGGCCTCGGCGATGCGCCGGGCCACATGCAGGCACTGGCGCTCGCGCTCGCGGCCTCGGTGGAAAGCGATCGAATCGACGCACCCGCCGTCGCCACGCGCAGTCTGGTGCGGCAGCTCGGTGTCTCGTCCGACCGCGGGGCGCAGGGCGATGCCGCGTGGCGCGATGCCGCCGGTCAGTTGGTGACCCGCGATCTCGACATCCCGTTCAGTACCCTCGAAGCCCGCGCCGCCGAACTGCTCGGCGAGAACGGCTCGACGCTGCGCCGCGTGGCGGCTGGCCTGGCCATGCCCGATTGGCCGGAAGGGACCGAACGTGCGATCAGCTTCACGCTCGTGCACGGCCGCTTCTCCCGATCGTCCGGCGGTTTCGCCGCGGTGGTCGATGAAGTGGGCGCCGAACACTGGCTCGACACCATGCGCGTGGCAGATGGCTTCGCGTTCGACGTGGAGGGTGACTGACGCTCCTGATTCGTCCGAATGTTTGTTGGTAGGACACGGGCCGTCCCGATGGGGCGGCCCGTGGTACGTTCGGGGGGGCCGGTGCGCCGATCACGGCGTCGCGCGCACCCGCCACACGCGCACGTGCGGCACGTCGTCCTCGTCGGTGAAGACGCCGAGAATGCGGTCGGCGCTCACGCGGAACGGCTCGATGCGTGGGGGTAGCTCCATCCGCGCGATCGCGCGGCCCGATGCATCGAATACGACGTACCGACGCACGTCGGTTGGCAGAATCGTCGCCGCGCTCGCCCAGATCGTGCCGTCCTCACCGAACCGCAGCGTTTCGTAGAACGGGAGCGTGGACGCAAAGCGCCAGTTGCGACTGAGCGCTTCGAACTCGGCGCGCGCCTCGGGAGGTCGTGCGGCCACTCCCTGCGCAGCCCAGGCAATCACGCGTTGCCCCGCATCGGGCGGTGCGGGCGCGGCCGGCACGTCGAGGCGGATCCGCTGCTGCTCTGTCGCGCCCTGCAGGCGCCGCAGTTCGAACTGCTCGTTGGTGCCGAGCAGGAGTTGCGCGCCATCGGTGGTGAACACCGTGGAGCGACCGAGGCGGAGCGGCTCCACATCGGGAGACGTTTCTCCGTTGTACGTGACCAGCACGTCGAACGCTTCGCCGTCCGGCACGAGCGCGACGGTGTCGATGCGTGCGGGCTCGGTATCGGCGGACGAGAGTGTGGCATGTACGATGGCGAACGTATCGCGTCGGATGGTCCCATCCACCTTCGCCGCAGGGACCCACGGTGCGCGCATGGTACCGAGCCAGCGCCCGTCGTGCTGCCGAGCGCTGATGCGCAACTGCGCGCCATCGGTGAGGCGCGGGTAGGCGATGCGATCGACGTACGTGCCGCTGGCGTCGAAGAACGAGGCGAGTCGCGCATTGCCGTCGAGCACAACGAGCGTGTCACCGGGCAGGCGCTGCAGACGTGTGACGAAGCTCACTTCCCCCGGCCCCTGCCCGTTGCGCGCGAGCACGCGCGTGAACGTGCCGTCGGCCGCGTACTCACGCACGTCGCGATGACGCCGATCGGCGACGAGCACGCGATCATCGCTCCACCACATCAGGTCACCGATGACGGTGAAGGCGTCGTCTTCGGTGGTGCGCAGCTCGAGCGTGCGAGTGGTGTCGATCGTCCACGTCGGCAACGCCGCAATGGCCGACGCATCGTGTTCGATGATCTGGACGTCCGCGCTATCGCGAACGGAGACGCGTCCGCTCGACTCTGAGGAATCGGCGGCGCAGGCCGCGAGCAGCGCACCGAGTGCGAGTAGCGGGACGCACGTTGGTGTGCGCGACGGCGTGGCTTGATCACGCCGCGGGACGGAGATCGGGTGCGGTCTCGGCATGTCGGGAAGCTGGTGGCCGGATCGCGGCGCGGGAAGGCGCCGCGTCAGGGTTTTCCTCACATTCGGTGTCGGCGACGTTCGCTTGCGCTTGCTCGGTCCCGATCGCAGCTTCGCCAGTGACGATTGGTGTGTCACCGATCGCCCCACGTCGGGTGACCCCGACGCGTGTCCTCACCCCCACCGTCTCGCGGCGGCGCGGGGGACGCCCGGCGGAGACCCGCCTGCGCTCGTGGTGAGCGCGGACCCGCCTCCGGAGGAGGACGCCCCTGCGTCCCGCGCGACATCACCGCGCGGTGTTCTGCATCGCGCCCCGGAGGGACGATGCGGGAGTATGACAGCCAGGGCATCAGGAACGTGGCCGTGGTCGGCCACGGCGGCAGCGGCAAGACGAGTCTTGTGGACGCGCTCTGCTTCGCTGCCGGCAGTGGCAAGCGCCACGGCCAGGTCAGGGACGGGACTGCGCTCACCGATACGAGCCCCGAGGAGATCGAGCGCGGCTTCTCCATCACGCTCGGCTGCGCGCACGCCGAGTGGATGGACAACAAGATCAACTTCATCGACACACCAGGCGCGCTCGACTTTCAGGGTGAGGCACTGGCGGGGCTGTCCGCTGCCGATGGCGCGTTGTGCGTGATCAGCGCGGTGAGCGGCGTGGAAGTGGGTACCGATCGCATGTTCCATCTCGCGCTCGAGCGCAATGATCCGGTGCTCTTCGTGGTGTCGATGATGGACAAGGAATCGGCCGACTTTGACGCGGTGTACGCGCAGGTCAAGGAGCGGCTCACGAGCAAGGTGGTGCCGGTCGAGATCCCGATCGGCCACGGCCCCGACTTCCGCGGCGTGATCAACCTGTTCACGCAGAAGGCCTACATGTACGCGCCGGGCACGCACGGCGAGTACGAAGAAACCGCCATTCCTGCGTCGGAGCAGGCACGCTTTGCCCAGTATCGCGAAGAGATGGTGGAGGCGATTGCGGCGACCAACGACGCGCTGCTGGAGCGCTATCTGGACGGGGTCGAGTTGGGGCGTGACGAAGCGATCGCCGGCCTCAAGGAGGCGATGACGCGCGACGCTCTGTTCCCGCTGTTCTGCGTGAGCAGCGAGAGCATGATCGGTGTGCAGGCACTGCTCACGGAGCTCGTGCAGCTCATGCCGAACGCATTCGAGATGGAGGAGGTACACGCGTTTGTTGGCGCCGAGGGCAATCAGCGCGTCGAGATCCATGCGAAGGACGACGCGCCATTCGCCGCCCTCGTGTTCAAGACGCTGAGCGAACAGCACGTGGGTGAAGTGACGTATTTCCGCGTGCTCTCGGGGCTCGTCGAGAATGGCGCCGAGGTGTTCAACGCGACGCGCGACATGGTGGAGAAGCTCAACCACCTGTCGGTACCGATCGGCAAGGAGCGCGTGGAGGTCCCGCGTCTGCACGCGGGCGACATCGGCTGCGTGGCGAAGCTGCGCAACACGCACACCAACGATACACTCTCCACGCGCGAGCATCCCATCCGGTTGCCGGCGCTACGATTCCCCGAGCCACTCGTATCGTTCGCGGTCCATGCGGAGACGCGCAACGAGGAGGAGAAGCTGCAGCAGGGGCTGCATCGCCTGCACGACGAAGATCCGACGCTTACCGTGCACTACGAGCCCGATACGCACGAGACCATCGTGAGCGGCATGGGTGAACGGCACCTCGACGTGGCGATGGCCACGCTGCAGCGCAAGTTCGGAGTGAAGGCCGCGCTCACGCGTCCGAAGATCGCGTATCGCGAAACGATCACGGCGAGCGCCGAGGGGCAGGGACGCCACAAGAAGCAGACGGGCGGGCGTGGTCAGTTCGGCGACTGCTGGATTCGCATGGCACCGCTGCCGCGCGGCGAGGGCTACCTGTTCGAGAACAAGATCGTGGGCGGCGTGATTCCGTCGCGCTACGTCCCGGCGGTTGATCGTGGCGTGCAGGAGGCAGCGCAACGCGGGGTGCTCGGTGGCTTCCCGCTCGTGGACTTCCGCGTCGAGTGTTACGACGGCAGTACGCACTCGGTGGACTCGAACGAAATGGCCTTCAAGATGGCGGGCATTCTCGCCTTCAAGGCCGTCGCGTCGAAGTGTCGGCCGGTGCTGCTCGAGCCGCTCGACCTGCTCGAGATCACGGTGCCTGACGAGTATCTCGGTGATGTGCTCGGCGATGTGAGCGGGCGTCGTGGGCATATTCACGGCACCGAGCCGGCGGGCGATGGACGGCACACGCTCGTGCGTGCGGTGGTGCCGCAGTCGGAGCTGCATCTGTACGCGACACCGTTGCATAGCCTGACGCACGGGCGTGGCACGTACACGCGTCGATTCGCCGGGTACGACCAGGTGCCGCCGGATGCCGCCGCGAAGATCATCGCGGAGCACGCGCGCGAGCTGGAGGGCGCGGAGGCCTGACGCGTTGGTGCATGGGGCCGACGCCGGGATACGCATCCGGCGCGTCAGCTGCCGCTGCGCGGCAGACACGCGCCGGATGCGCACCCCGGCGTCGGCCCTGCGGGCGTGGGGTCGCGGTCGACGTGCGTCGCGCTGCGGCTCTTGCTCCGCGTCCACGGCAGAAGCCGCGCCGCGCGCCGCCGCACGGGGAACGCGGGGCACGACGGGCTCATTCTGCGTTCATGTGAGCACGCGCTCCGGGCGTCGCGCGGCCGTGCTCGACTCCGCCCCTCGTGAGCGAGACATGACGTATTTCACTCACCGGTTCGAGACCACGATCCGGCGGCACGCGGTTGGTACGTACCACTACACAGTGGTGTACCTGCCCGACGACATCGCGCGCACGCTGCCGTTCGCGCAGCATCCGCGGTTGCGAATCGAAGCGGACGTGAGTGGCGTTCCGGTGAAGGGCGCGTGGCAGCCAGCGAAAGGCGTGTGGTACCTGATGCTGCCGAAGGCGGGGCTCAAGTCGGCCGGACTCGCGATCGGTGACGAGGTCGAGGTCGCCTTTCGGGTCATCGCCCAGGACGACGTGGACGTGCCCGAGGAACTGACTGCCGCGTTGGCGAAATCGTCGAGACGCCGAAAAGCGTGGAACGCCCACACCGCCGGTACGCAGCGCGGACTGGCACACTTCGTGGAGTCGGCCAAACGCGCCGAGACGCGTCAGAAGCGTCTCGACGCGGTGCTCGCGGCGCTCGACGGCGCCGCCGAGCTGCCGTGGGCCGGCCGTGACGCGCGTCGGAGGTCCTGAGCTCCAGGCGCGCTCTCAGGGTTGGCCCGGGTCAGCGCCTCTGAGAGGTCATCGTCAGGCCGCGCCGATCTCCTCGACGGTGACGAGGGGCAACTTCGCCGTGCGAGCGGCCTGCTCTATGGTGAGGCTGACGAGGTTGCCGTCGGCGTCGAGGTCCGCGTACACGTGCTCGGAGAGTTCCAGCGTCTCCTCGACCGGTGCCTCCGAGAACTCGAGCAGGGCGGTATCCGTCTCACGGAAGTACCTGATCTTCATGGGCGAAACCTGCGGTCGAAGAACGCATTGTGGACGGTTTGCCCGTCCGGCAGCACGATGACGCGGAGATATCGCGCCACCTCAGGAATGTATACCCAAAGTCGGACTCGTCCATCCGACTGCGTCTGCCGATGGTGCGCGGCGCGCAACGCGCGTTCGATCCACTCGTCTTGAATGGTCGCCCGATCGGGACGGTCTCGGACGTAGCGGAAATACTCGATGCATCGCATCGGTCGTGCGCAATGAGGGCGAGTGGCGGTGGGCGTGTCTACGATGCGGTCACGTCCCTGTCAGAGCGGCATCACGTCCTTGCCATCGGCATCATCGCGTTGCATTCGCGCCCTCTGGCTCGCTACAGGGCAGTACGATCGCGCGGCGCCGGATCGTGCACCGCCATCGCCCTCCCCGAACGCTGCAGGGCCGGATCGACGTCCGCCCCCCACGATGAACGCAGCGGCGTTACTGCACCACGGCCGCCGTCGCGTTCCAGTTGATCACGGCGTTGAAGATCATGTTGAACTCGCCGTGGTTCTGCCAGCGGTAGATCGGGTTGTTCGCGAACATGATCACGCGCCCCTTGCCGCGGTACGCGTTCGGAATGTCCACCGCGAACGGACGCGCGCGAATCGAATCGGCGCCCTGCATGAGTCCCGACAGCACTGACTTGTCACCGCCCACGTAGCGCGCGAGTACGTTGCTCTCGTTCGCAATGCCGACGCGGAACGGCGTGCCGCCGACGTACTTCACCGGGATGGTCTTCTTGCCGTAGCCGTAGAACACCGGATGGTCGGTCTTCATGATTTCGGCTTCCACGAGCGGACGCTGCGCGTTGAGCCCCGGCACCGGTGTCTTGTCCACCGTACCCGCCCAGCCGAACTCGATCGGCAAGCGCGCACTTTCGCCGACCGCGATGAGCGTCCCGCCTGCTTCAAGGAACGCGGCAAACGCGTCGACACCGACCTGCCCGAAACCGCCCGACATGTCATCGGTCTCACCGTACCACCCGAGGAACTTGTACTTGTCGCTCTTCTTGTACGGCGTCGGATTCGCGGCCTTCGGTTGCATCACCGCCTGCCGTCCAAGCGGCTGCTCGGCCATGAGAATGACGTCGTAGTCGTTCTTCAGATTGCCCTGGACGACCCGCTCCTTGTAGATCAGATCGAACGGGACGCCGAACTTGTCGAACGTGAGACGATACCAGCCGAGACTCTGCGTACCGCTCCACTGCGTGTAGATCGCCACGCGCGGCACGATCGCGTCGTGCGTCCGGACACTCGGTGCGGTGGCGAGCGCTGCCGCCGTCAGTCCGAGCTCCGCGACCGCGCTCTTGACGCGCTCGGCAGCCGCCATGTCGGTGATGATGAACGAACCCGCCGGGAACTCGACTCCTTCGGCCGAGAACGACTGCTCGGCCACGCGCATCGGCACGTCCTTCAGCCGATAGCGCAGCGTGATCATGTTGTTCGAGCCGAGATGGGCGACGGCGAGCGCGGCCGTGCCGCTTCCCTTCGTGGTGCCGGCGAGCTTCACGTCGGTCACCGGAGTGACCGGGGCATTGAGAATGCTCGGCTCGTCGACCTGCACGACGTCTACGCCGAACGCGTAGCCGATGCTCCAGCCGCTGTCGTCGTACGTGCGCAGCCGCGGATCGGGATAGTCCTGACGCTCGAAGAGATTCTTCGCGAGACGTCCGTACGGCTGGTCGAGCTTGATGATGTACGACCCGGCGGCGTACGTGCTGTCACCCACCTTCACGGGGCCGCGCGCCACGCCCACTTCGATGCGCTGCGTGCGCAGCACCTTGATGAGCTCGGCGGGCTTCGTCATGTCGCGCTGCATCGGAATCACGAACGCATACGGCGCACGCGTGCGTCCGGCTTCGAGACTGTTGCGCGTCTTGATGTAGAAGTTCTCGAGGATCGTGGCCGGGAACATCGACGCGAGCTGCAGTGCGGAGAGCACACCGGTCTGCATGTAGTTCGTGTTCGCGCGCCGCGTGAAGTTGGCGACGTCGTTGAAACCGACCTGGATGCCGCGGTACCACTCGCGATCCTGTCCACCACCACGCCCGGTGGGCACGCCTCCCGCACCGCCACCAAACCCGCCTCCACCGCCCTGACCGCCGCCACCCTGTCCACCACGCGCGCCAGCCTGCGCTGCTGCGTTCGCACGCGTCGGCCCACCGGCCAGCGCGGCCCGCGCGCGTGCGACGGCAGCGCTGTCGAGGTCACGCCCCGACTGCGTCTCGTACATCTTCATCAGGCCGTTGTGATTGTACGCGACCGAGCCGAGGTAGCCTGGCGACCAGCCGTCCATGAACGCGTGCGTGTAAACGCCCGGCATGCCGTACTTGGTCATCTGCGCGAGTTCCCAGTTGGCGAACCAGGGGAGCTCGGCGAAGAGAATGGGATCGAGGTTGGGGTTCTGCGGGGCTGCGCCGCTGTAGGTGTAGAGCAACGACAGCGATTCATGCAGATCGTGCATGATGGGCGGATGCGCCGTGAAGTACCAATCGACGATCGCGCGCATCTGATCGAGAATGATGTTGATGTCGCGGTTGTTGTCGTGATACGCGTACTTGCCCCAGTACGGCACGGCGCCGATACCGCGTCCACCGCCCTGCGCCGCTCCGCCGGCGCTGTCGCCGCCGGCGCGACCACGCGACGCATCCGCGACTTCGAGACCGCGATAGAACCAGTCGACGTTGCGATCCCGTCCATCGGCGTCGGCCACCGGGGTGATCGACACGTAGAGTTGATCGCGGATCTGATTGATGAGCGGCGACGTCTCGACGGCGAGTCGATACGCGAGCTCCATGAGCATTTCCGACGGACCCGTCTCGCCGCTGTGCAGGCCGCCCATGAAGTGATAGTGCGGCTTCGTCTGTCCGATCAGCTGCTTGACCTGCGTTTCATTCATGCCACGCGGATCGGCGAGCTGCTTGAGGTTGTCTCGATTCTGCTGGAGCTTCGCCATGTTGGCTTCGCTCGAGATCCACACCACGACGAGCTCACGCCCTTCATCGCTCTTGCCGATCGTTTCGACGCGCACGCGCGGCGATGCGGCAGCGAGTGCGCGATAGTACTTCAGCTGATCGGCGTAGTACGTGAGCGTGCGCGGCGCACCGATGTGGTAGCCGAGGATGTCCTTGGGCGACGGAATGCCGGGGACGACGGGCAGGTGATCGACGAGCGGGCTGCCGAAGCGGGGATCGACGATCCACGCCTTGTAGTCGCGCTCGAACGTGGGGTCCTGCTTCTGCGCGGGGTCGCGCGTGTCGAGCGAGAGTTGCTGCGCGGCGGTTGTGGCGAGCGCCAGGGGTGCGAACGCGAGCGCGGCGACGGTGCGGCGCAGGAGCGCCAGTCGGGATGGGAGCACGGGGAGCGGGTCGGGTGGAGGACGAAGAACGTCTGCTCCACTACGCAGCATCCGGGGCGCCTGTTCGGCAAGCGCGCGAGGGTGGGGCGAGGGGCGCGCTTTGTGCCGGCTCGGGTGGTGGTGCGGGGGGGCGGGTGGTCACGCGAGGGGACGGCGCGGCGCCCCTCGAAGGGGGCGCGGGTCCTGATGGGCGGCGAGGTCGGTGGGGCGGGCGGACGCTGGGGTGTGAGCAGAACAGCAGCGGCGGCTGCGCCGGCAGCGGGTTCAGGGGGGGCAGCGAAGAGGTTGCGTCAGGGCGGGTCGACGGGACCCGCCGACCCGCCCCCCGCGCCGACCCGCCGTCGGCCACTAGGGCTTCGTCGTCACCTTGATGACGCCGTTCACGCCACGCTCGCCGTAAATCGTCCGCGCCGCCGCACCCTTGATCACTTCGACGCTCTGAATCTGCTCGGGACGAATGCTGTTGAGCGTCGTCGAGCCCTCGGCGATCACGCCGTCGATCACGATCAGCGGCTGCGCCGTGGAGCGCGTGCTGTCGAGCGCGCGTCCGCTCACGACGATCCCCGACCGCTGCTGGTCGGCCGAGCCGAGCGACGTGTCGCGCAGCACTTCTCGGATGCGGACGCGCGCCGTGGCTGCCGAATCGCTGGCGCGTACATCCGACAAGAAGAGCGGCTGTCGCGAGGCACGCACGACGACGGTGTCACCGGCCGATCCGTCGCGCATCAGCCGGACTCGGCGCTCCCTGAGCGTGGAGTCGGCCGCGCGTCCGGCAACAAAGACCTGCGTCGAGTCGACGCTGTACGCCACGATGGTGTCGGCGGCCACCGTGATGCCGCCTGAGGCGATGGTGTCCGTAACCAGCAGCATGCGCCGGCTCGACGCCGTCAAAGGCGTCGACGAACCATCGGCTTGTCGCGTGCGAATGTGCACCGTGTTCACGCCCGCCGCGCCTCCACGCTGCACTTCGATGCTCTCGATCTGATCCGCCTGCACGGCACGCGCTTCGGCGGCCGTGCGCGACTGACCATCGACCGTGTACTGCACCGCGCCCTCGGACGACGGCAGGCCGAGCGTCTTCGTCACGGCGGCCACATCGGCGTCGCGCACGTCGGCGGCGGTGGGGACATCGGTATTGCACGCGGTGGCGATGAGCGCGGCGCCCACGAGGGCGAGACCGCCTGCAATGAACGGCGAACGACGGGACTTGGGGGACGTCATGGCGAGCAATCTCCGTTCGAGGTGACGCGGGGTGTCGAAGAGCGCGAGCGCATGCGCGGCGCGCGGTCCGACGGGAAGGGATGACGCGAGGGTCAGCAGTACATGGCCGTAGCGGTGCGCACTCACTCCGCGTTGCAGCACGCGAGTGTCGCAGTCGAGTTCGGTGGCGAGGCGCAGGCGTGCGAGACACCACCACGCCACCGGATGCCATGGCAGCAGCGCGACGAGCACGGTCGCGGTCGCGAGCAGTAGCGGATCGTGCGCACGGCGATGCTCGTCTTCGTGCGCGATGACCAGCGCCTGATCGCTGGTGTCGCACGCGAGCAGCGCGCGCGGCACGACGATGTCAGGGGCAAACACCCCGTAGACCGCCGGCCCGTCTGCCTCACCGACTCGCACGGTGGTGCCGAGCAGCCGAGCGCGCGGCCAGCGCTTGCGTTGCGTGTCCAGGCGTCGCAGCAGGAGCGCCAGCAGCGTGAGGGAGGCCGCCGAGGTGAGCAGCCACACGATGCCGAGCGTGCGATCGAGCGATGCGGGCACGCGCGTCGCGACGGTTCCGATGCCGCGGTTCACCGCGGACTGCACCACATCGCGCACACGAGCGGGCCATGTCGGCTCGCTCGAAGGCACGTTCGGGGCTAGCGCCGGTGCCACCGTCGCGTCGATTGGGAGCTCGACCGGTGCATTCGGGGCGAGTCGCCACGGCGCCGACAACGTGAGTGTGGCGAGCAGACCGAGCGCGCCGAACCACATGAAGCGGCGCGGCACACGCGCGCTGCGCGCGGCATGGTCGAGCACCATGGCTCCGAGCGCGACCAGCACACCGATCGCGAGCGCATAGAGCATGAGCGCGGTAATCATGCGTCCGATCCTCCGCGTCCGAGCCGTTCATCGAGCAGGCGCCGCATGCGTTCGAGTTCGTCACGCGACAGATCCCGGTCACTGACGAGCTGCGCGAGCAGCTGCGTGGCCGAGCCCTGGAAGATCGCGTCGCGAATGCGCGCAATCGCACTCGACCCGGCGGTGTCTGAGGCGACGGTGGGGAAGTAGCGATAAGCGCGCCCTTCCGGCTCGTGTCGCACGAACCCCTTGTCCTCGAGCGTCTGCAGCGCCGACAGCACCGACGTGTAGGCGAGCGGTTCGTCGAGCGCTTCGCGGACCTCGGCCACCGTGGCCGAGCCGGTGCGCCAGAGGACGCTCATGACGTCCAGCTCGCGCGGCGTGAAGTAGACCTCGGACTCCATGGCCCCTCCGGGATGCGGTTTGCTACGGCTGTTTCCGTAGTTTGGGGGCGGGGGGTGTGTTTGTCAACTGGAAAATCCGTAGATGTGGCGGGGGGCCCGCGC